>Ga0082212_10000489_pt1 | contig 57468 bp, 48 predicted proteins | sample TergutNt197P3_FD_71548 | JGI IMG/M metagenome (GOLD analysis project Ga0082212, IMG submission 71548) | Neocapritermes taracua P3 segment gut microbial communities from Petit-Saut dam, French Guiana - Nt197 P3 | ecosystem: Host-associated > Arthropoda: Insects > Digestive system > Gut ... | reverse complement strand
GCACCTCGATGTCGGCTCGTCACATCCTGGGGCTGTATTCGGTCCCAAGGGTTCGGCTGTTCGCCGATTAAAGTGGCACGCGAGCTGGGTTCAGAACGTCGTGAGACAGTTCGGTCCCTATCTATTGCGGGCGTTGGAAATTTGAAGGGAGCTGTCCTTAGTACGAGAGGACCGGGATGGACGTACCTCTGGTGCACCGGTTGTTCCGCCAGGAGCACAGCCGGATAGCTATGTACGGACGAGATAAACGCTGAAAGCATCTAAGCGTGAAACTCTCCCTAAGATTAGATTTCCCTCCTCCTTCGAGAGGGTAAGACCCCATGTAGACTACGTGGTTGATAGGACGGCGGTGTAAGCGTGGTAACACGTTTAGCTAACCGTTACTAATTGGTCGAGGGCTTGACCTACTACAAAATGCCTTTGGCATTTTGTCAGTGTTAAGTGTTGAGTGAAAAGTGTTGAGTGAGGATACGTTCCTTTACTTATCACTTAGCACTTATAACTTAGCACTCGCGCCTAAAGGCGCGTTTGTGAGCATTTCTGCTCCACACTTGCCACCCTGTATTCGGTTTTCAATGTGTGAATCCGCGCCTTTAGCTCAGATGGTAGAGCAGCTGACTCTTAATCAGCGGGTCCCGGGTTCGAGTCCCTGAAGGCGCACCACTAAAAAGAGGCCCGTTGGTCAAGCGGTCAAGACGGCGGCCTCTCACGCCGCAAACAGGGGTTCGATTCCCCTACGGGTCACCAAAAGGATTAGGAGTGTTGGAAGTGAAGAAGACTTTGCTTTTTGCCATCTTGATTGTCACATTGCTGTCACTTGCAGCCTGTAACGCTCAAGAAGCCAGATTACCAAAACTTCATTCGTATAATCCCGGAACTGCTTTTACGACAAACTTAAATGTCGATGACATTAAAAGAGTAGTTAACTGCTCTATAGTGTTTGAAGTGATTGATGAAGCGGCCGTTGAGGAGATGACAGAGTACAATTTCGTTGTCCGCGATGCCGTTTTGAAAGTGCTTGGCAGCTTAACCATGAATGAGGTAACCCAATACAGGGATTTGGACGCTATTGCGCTAAGGATAGTAGAAGAGGTTAACGCAGCGTTAGGCGGTCGGGTTGATATAGTGGCGGATGCGTATTTTGTTACATTCCAAGTGACATAAACAATTATATAGTTGGTGTTTATTACGGCGAGGGTACACCCGTTCCCATTCCGAACACGGAAGTTAAGCTCGCTCGTGCCCACGATACTTAGCCGGCGACGGCTCGGGAAAATAGGTCAATGCCAACACAATTCCGGGAGTAAAATCCCGGAACGTGCCTCCTTAGCTCAGTCGGTAGAGCATGCGGCTGTTAACCGCAGGGTCGTTGGTTCGAGTCCAACAGGTGGCGCCAGTAAGTAAGTGTTGAGTGTTCGCACTCAACACTGAATTATAATCAGGGCCATTGGCGCAATCGGTTAGCGCATCCGGCTCATAACCGGCGGGTTCGGGGTTCGAGTCCCTGATGGCCCACCAAAATCAACCCATAGACGAACCTTTTCAGATTCGTCTATGGGGACGTTTGTTTTTGGGTTGTCGCCGGCATTGTAGTAGATAATCATATGGTCGTCGAATAATTCAACTCGCCTTATGAATATGTCCACCAACGCTTGACGGTAATAGATGTCGCTTGGGTCGCCTTTGGTGAAACGCTCGAAGAAGAACCGCATATCCTCATATTTCAATAACGGACGCTGAATCTTCTCCATAGCGAGCTGCGCTTCGAGGTCAGACTTCTCCTGTTGCCGTTTCTCGATTTGAGCCGATATTATGTCCGCCGCTTTACCAACTTCCAATGCTTTTATCAAGTTGGCAGTCGCCTTTTCATTTTCTCGTATGAGTTTTTGTAACCGTTTTAGATTATCTGTATTATGCTCTTTTGCACAACATTCCTCAATAGAACGTGCAAGACTGTCTATGGTTTCAGGCGTGAGGATTTTAACGGTTTCCTCAATCACCAAATCCTCAATGTACGCTTTCTTCACAGTCTTTTTCTTACACCCGCCCTTGCGCCTATTGGTGACACATTGATAATACTGATATATTGCGCCTGTGTGGGAAGTTCCGCTGACACCTGTTATCGCGGCATTGCAGTCTCCGCAATAGAGACGTGTTGTTAATAGGTAGTTCTCGTCTATGGTCTTTGCTCTAGCCGGAGCTTTTTTGTTTTTCGCCATGATTTCCTGTGCCCGATAGAATGTTTCATCATCAATAATTCGAGGAATACCACCGGGGATTTCTGTGTCCTTATATATGTAAATACCCATATACCGCCTGTTAATTAGGACAGTACGCAATGAGTTTTTGGTGTAAGGATTGCCGTACCGAGTTTTTATGCCGTTTGCGTTTAGATGACGTATAATGTCAGCCGTATTTGTGCCGTTAATGTATAAGTCAAATATCTTTCGGACAGCGGTAGCTTCTTCTTCGTTTATAACATATCGTTTGTTTTCATCAGTGTCATATCCTAAAGACATTCCTGAACCGATAGTTAAACACTTTTCAGCATTGAGTGCCATACCTCGCCGTATCTTCTGACCGAGTTCAACGCTGTAATATTCTGCCATTGATTCAAGGACACCTTCAATTAAGATACCTGAAGCATCATCTGAAATATTCTCCCTTGCAGATATAACACGGACACCGTACTTTTTCAATCTGCTTTTATATGTCGCAGAGTCATAGCGATTCCGAGCAAATCTATCCAACTGATATACTAGCACCGCTTGAAACTGACGCTTGGCTGAATCTGCAATCATACGCTGAAATTCAGGTCTATTATCCGCAACAGTCCCGCTTAGGGCGCGGTCAATATATTCACCGATTACCTTGTACCCATTGCGTTCAGCATAGTCGTAGCAGGTCTTTAGCTGCCCTTCAATGCTCTGTTCGTTTTGGCTATGTGAACTAAAACGCGCGTAAATCACAATATTCACGGATTATCACTCTCTTTCAAGAATATTTCCATCATGGTGCTTTTTAATTTCCCGCTTACCATGGAATTAGGGTCAAAGCACATCTCTATAAACTGCCGAAGTTGTGCGCTGTCAGTGCTTATCTTGGGATTATAATCATAGAGCTTACCCTGCGGATTATCAGTTCTACCAAAGATAAAATCCATAGAAACATCAAAATAATCCGCATACCAAAGCAGCATTTTCAATGGCGGTGTAGCTTTTCCAAGCTCATACCGCGCAAGATTGGATTGGTTATATCCATTGAGTGCGCCTATTTTCATCTGGGACAAACCCGCGCCCTCTCTGAGTTGTTTTATACGTTCACCTATTATTTTCATATAGTTAATCTCCAGTCGTTTGATATTATCATTATAGACTATAATAGAATCTATGTCAAGACTGTGTTGACATAATATAAATGTCGTGACAAGGGAATTGGTTTGTGGTAGAATATGCGTGGCATCGTGAGGGATGCCACGCATATTCCACATATCGCGCTCTATGCGCTGGCTTTTTGCCGCTCCTTCCACACGGCAAATTCATTTTGAATATGTTCGTCTGCGAAGAATCTCTTTATCTCCGGCGTGAGCCTACGCGCCAAGGCATTGATTTGTTCGTCAGACGGGGTGAAGCCGGCGGGGATGATGACGGTGTTCAGTTCCGGGGTGGTGGATGCTTTTTTCATGGGACGGTGTCCTCCTGTAAGTGAGCTATATTCAATTTTCAAGGTGCGAATGGGTTGATATGCTGCGTGTTCTGTGTTTTTCTTATCTGCTCACCTCTCTTTTCCTCTGTGAGTGTTTGTCATAGAATCCTTCGCCGTGGGTAGTGATTAGGTTTTCACGAATCCTGTCCATCTCCACGATTTCGATGTTGAGTGCCGCGATTTCTTTAGCGGTTCGGGTTTTCTGAGCGTTTATCAGCTTAATGGTCTCCAAAACGCTCTTGTTCTCAGCGGCAATCCTCTGACACGCCTTGTCGCACTCTGTCTGCGCCGAAGCGCGGCGGGTTATGAGGTCAGAATACTTACGTTCAAAGGCACTAAGGTCAGCGTTAAAATGCTCTTGCAGATATAACAGCGTTTCTGCTGATGCCTTGAGGTTGTGTTTCGCCGCCCAGTGGTTAAGACCGGGGCTTGTCTGAAATTTCGGATCGCTGCGGTCGATGATTTTCTCCGTGACCGGCTTGACCCACTTTGGTATCATTACCATTGTCTTCGGTTCGGCGATACGCTCTTTGATGCGCTCCTCCGTGTAATTGTCCCCGGCGGTTTTCCCCCGTGTGAACCGCTCCTGTCCGGTAGCGCGGAAGGAAATATACTTACCGCGCTTGACCTCATATCCGGCTTCCTGCATGAATTTCAGGAAGGTGTCGAAATCATGTGACGACCGAACCGCCGCATCTATGGTTCTTCTAAGCAGGGTCTTCCAGCTCGTCCCGTATTTATCCGCTTGGTATTCGCTGTAACTCTTGCCCCGCCGTCCGCTTTTTTCGGTGATGACGGACAGAGAGTATTCGGAACACAACCTATCGCTGACATCTTGGATTTTATGATACGATGCCTTGTTGGAAATGTAGCGTTTATGGGTTTCGGTATTCACCGCGCACCATATATAATGGTTGTGGATATGGTCGCGGTCAAGGTGCGTGGCGAGGACGTAGGCGTACTGCCCGCCGAGGATTTCCGCCGCTAGTTTTTGTCCAAGCTCGTGTGCCTGCTCGGGTGTGGTTTCCCCCGGAGCGAATGACTGAATCAAATGCCGACCGATGACACAGCCCCCGGCCTGCGCTTTGTCCAAAAGAAACTGAAACTCCAGTGCCGCCGTTTCGGGAGTGCAATGCTCGGATGAGACATACAGGCAGTCGCTCGTTTTGTCGCCGTTGGTGATGTATGCGATGGACTTTTCTATCGTAGTTCTGATAGGCTTGATTTTAGTAACTGCCAAATCTGTTCCACTCCCTTTTGCAGTCCGGCGATTTTTGGCTCGGAGATTCCATAGGAATGAGCCATTTTCACAATCTGATTGATGTTCGTCCCGACGCGGCTAACCTCTTTCGCAAGATCCTGATAGTGGGTCAGGTCGATGTTTTTGACCTCGCCGACGATGAGCATCTTGAGCGCGTAGGTGTTGAAGTTACCCGCGCCGGACTTCTCCATTTTCCGCATGATGAAGTCTTTTTCATCTTGGGATGCGCGGATGGTCATGGTGACGTTGCGTATCCTTCGCGGAGACTGTTTTTGTGTTGTGGTTTGTGTTTGCATAAGCTACGATTCCTCCTTTTTTGTAGAGTGGGTTTGGGCGACAGCCCAAGAATTTTTGAGATTTTTACCGATGGGCAAAAATCTCAAAAAAGGGCAAATGGCAATCCATTTGCTGTGCTTGCTAACCTACTAACCGGCGAGCCGCCGGCTGCAATATCGCGCATGGCGCGGGACGAGAAATCCCGTCTCCTCCCACGGTGGATATTGGGTGCAGTTTCACGCTGTCATCGCGGGATAACTCAATGCGCCGCGCCGTCTTATTGCGGGTGAAATCGCACAGGATATTGTGTTCATCTAGCAGCGTCTCTTGGTTCTGTTTCAGCGTTCGGGACAAGCTGATTGGCGATATGGAGAACGCCGGGTCGAGGACGGTGAGTTCCGCGCTGAGTTCTGTCGCCGTCCCCTCCCAGACTGTGACCTCATCTAACAGGAAATTGAGTACCTCATAGAACCGTTCATCTCCGTTTTTCTCCGTACCGTTCAGCGCGATGTTTTCCCATCGGCAGCATGACCGATTGAAACGCAGATGGAACTCATAGCCCTCTGTATCGCGGTTGGCGATGGTGAGCTTGGCTACATCGTCCGAGCGTTTCTTTTTTTCGAGGACGAAGATACCATCCACCGCTCCGGTCAGTCCTGCACTGCCGTATACTTTATTAAGCGGGTCATCCGCATTGGCTTTGTGGTTATGAGTGACGAGCAGCATGGTCAGCTTGCGACCTTTGATGATTTCCCGAAGTGCGTCCATGTCGCGGTAATCCGTAGCATATGTTCCGACATTATTACCGGTATTGCGAATGTACTGCAACGTGTCGATGACGATGAGTTTTGTCTGCGGATGAGTACCAAGAAATGTATTGATTTGCTCCGCCAGTCCCTCACCGAGTTTGTATGACCGATGGACAAAATGGATGTCTGAGGGTGCGTTGAAATTATAATCCGGCGCAATCTTCGATAATCGTTCCCGCATCCGTTTCGGGGTATCTTCCAATGCGAGGTAGAGTGCTTCTCCCTGCGTGGCAGGGTAATCCCAAAGCTGCCCGCCATTGGCAACGGTATTGCACAAGTCAAGCGCAAGCCATGACTTCCCGACTTTGGCACTGCCGCTGAGAATGAACAGACCGTGCGGGAGAATATCGGAGATTGTAAAGCCAAGTGGTTCGATGGGTTGTGACATGAGTGTTTTGCCCGTGATGGTTGTGAATTGCTGTGTTTGGTTTGGCATGATGAAACTCCTTTCAGATTTTTGTATTTAATTGTAGATAGCTGACCGTTCAATCGGTGACAGATATTTATCATACCCCCCCCTCCGTGTTTCATCTGTCATCTGTCACCATCATTGTGTTTACAATGGTTACAGCGGTGACAGATACACGGTGACGGATGCTATGATGACGGTATCACACTCCTTCTTATTGTGATTATTAGACTTGCCGCAGGTTCTGCCCCCTGCGTCCTATGGTTGCCCACTCCATAGATTTAGTGTCGGGAAACTTTCTGGATCGCCTCCCGATTTGCCCGGGCGATACGTGCCATTACCGTGACACGCGACGGTTATTCTGTTGTTGGGGGTAGCAGTAAAAACCCCTATACTTACTTGCCATCGAAACAGGGCTTTGACACCCCTCCTTGAAGTGTATTTATTTTGCGAAAATGAATAAACGCCTTGAATATCAATGCTTTCAAGGCGAAAAAATAATTTTTAGTTTTCTGTAAAAATGACTTGAAAACACAAAAAAGACGTTGTAAAATAGATTTTGTCATATCGTTACATGAGGAAATGATTTTTATGGATATGTGGCTCAAACGAAAAGAATACAGAACAGCCTTAAACAACATTCTGCGGCAGTATCAATTCCGGACACAGGAATGGCAAACAGAAAAAGCCGTCTGCGTTATAAAAGGATTGGCCGGCAGCGGTAAAACGTCATTTGTCTTGGGGCATTTCAAAGATAAAAAGTTTTTCTATTTTTCTTTTGCCGGGTTGAGTGAAGAGCCAGCCGAAAAACTCTTTGCGGAAAGGGTGTCCGAAAAAACCGGCGTTACAGTATGCGGTTGGGAGGACAGCCTCAAAGCTGTTTCCAAGGGGTTCAAGATTGTGTTGCTTGATAATCTGGCTTCCGTATCTTCATATAAGAGGTTTCGCAAAGCATTTTACGACTATATGATTCCCAATATCAACGCCCGTCCTTTTATAGTGTTAATCACACAACCTACGGATGATATAAGCGGGCTAGCGGACAAATATGCAACATTGAACGTGGATTATCTCACCGTCCCTGATGTGGTGAAACTGTTCCCGAAACTCCCGAAGGTTGATATACTCGGTCTCTGCGCGGTTAGCGGAGGCATCCCTAAGATTTTGTATGAATATGAAGCATCAAAATCTTTTGAGGATAACATACGCAGTATGCTTAACCCATCGTCAGCTTTCTGTACATTTATGCCGGAACTGTTGACCCATAGTTTCCGCAAACCTGAAAGCTATCATTATATCCTCTGTGCTATCGCAAATGGTAATCATAGTGTAAGCGATATTGGCAAATTCACGGGCTTTACCTATAACAAATGCGATAATTATCTTGCCGGGTTAATTGATTGCGGTTTTGTAAAACAGGAAAAGGTAAAATCAAAAAGAGGAGCCGAAAAAACCGCGTACAAATTGACCAATAGCTATTTCATGTTGTGGTATCTTTATATTTACAAGAACCGCACGGAGCTTCAGCTTGGGAGCGGGGGAATAAAAGCAACTAAGTATGCGGTGCTACAAATAAATCATTCTTCCTGCCGTTCAGACATTATATCTAAAACAATAATCCCCCGACCCTAGAAGTACCATGTTGCCGCTAGTCACGAGAATCGAATCCATCTCCAAATCGCCGATGTCAGAAACAAACGGCAGAATCACGTTTGCTGTCGTATTGTGCGGAATTTTGACACTAAGACAGAATTTTCTGTCCTCTAACCACCAATTTACAGCCAGTTCACCATATGGAGTTTCCAGTGATGCTTCCGCATATTTAAGGTCACCGCCCGGCTGAGGGGCAATAATAGAATGTTTATAGCCTGGTTCAGACTCGCTTGTGTCTATGCCTGCTACAACCGAGAATATGAAATCACCCACCGCGCCGTAGGCGTAGTGGTTAAACGAATTCATGTCATCGCTCCACCGGGTATTGTCGGGCTTGATACCGTCCCAGTGTTCCCATATCGTTGTCGCGCCTTTTGAAAGCGGATAAAGCCAGCCCGGATAATCCTCATCCAATAACAGTCCATACGCAAGGTCAAGGCGACCGCTTAGGGCGAGGGCGTGGCAGATGCATGATGCACCCAAAAATCCGGTCGTGTGCTTGTTATTGTTCTCTTTCAGCAGTGAAACGAAATCTGCAACTGTTCTTTTAAGATATTGCGGCGGTACAAGGTCAAAATACAGTGAAATCGCGTATGCTGTCTGTGTTCGTGCCGCGATGCGTCCCGATGGGGTAAAAAATTCATCGGCATAAGCACTTTTAATGTCCGACATAAGTGCTTCGTATTTTTCAGCATCCTGTGTCTCGCCGAGGACTCTCGCGGTTTTTGCTAAGAGGGATGTTGAATAGGCATAATACGCAGTAGAAATCATGTCCACCGGCGTTGCTCCGAAATAACTGCCCTCTTTGGCATCTAAAGCAATCCAGTCTCCATAATGAAATCCGGTGTTCCATATTAAACCGTTTTGAGAATTGTCTGTTATATATCGCACCCATTTTTTCATGGATTCATATTGGTTTTTAAGGATATTGGTATCGCCGGAGTACAAATAGACAATCCAAGGGCAGACAACGGCGGCATCGCCCCAACATGATGAGGAATGGGCAAACCCTTTTTGTGTCAGCACATCCGGAACGGTAACCGGTATGCCGCCGCAGGGGAGCTGTGACAGCGAAACATCGCGCAGCCACTTTGTGAAAAAGCCCGCCACATCCATCAGATAGCAGGCAGTTCGGGAGAATACCTGTGCATCGCCTGTCCAGCCGAGACGCTCATCCCTCTGTGGGCAATCGGTAGGTATGTCGAGAAAGTTGCCCTTCATGCTCCAACGGATATTGTCAACAAGTTTATTCAGCTTCTGGTGCGAACTTTTGAAAGTACCGATACATTCCATATCCGAATGTATAACTACCGCCGTAAAATCCGCAGGATCTATATTTCCCGGATACCTGTCTATCCGGACATAGCGGAAACCTTGAAATGTGAAGTTCGGCTCGTAGTTCTCTGTACCGCCGCCTTTTAGTGTGTAATGAATCTTTTGTTTTGCGGTTCTCAGATTGGCAGTGTAAAAATTCCCGTTTTCATCAAGTATTTCCGCGTGGCTAAGTTCGACTACATCACCGCCATTGCCACGAACACGGAAATTTATCCAACCGGTTATGTTTTGCCCGAAATCTAATACAGTCTCGCCTTTCGGGGTGGTAATCATTTCAGCAACACTCAAACGTTCATGCTTTGTTATAAACGGACCGTCTTGGGGTATTAGTAATTTATTATTGAAGTCTTTTATGAGGACAGGATTCCACGAACCATCGTCAAACTCATATGTATCAAAACCCAACTGCTCAAGTCTTGCATCGTAAACCTCACCGTGGTATATTTCTGAGTATGTAACAGGTGATGGTGAGAATTTCCAGTTCTCGTCTGTACACAGCATAAACATACTGCCATCCTTGCGTTTGATAACAAGTTGCATAATAAAACCCGTTGTCCTGCCGTAAATATTACGGTTTTCACCACTCCAACTCGCTAAATCGCCTTTATACCATCCTGCGCCCACCATAGAGCCAACGGCATTCCCGCCCTGCTTAATAATATCAGTGACATCGTATGTTTGAAACAGTATGCGCCCATTATACTCCGTCCAACCAGGTGCTAAAACGTTTTCACCCAGCATTCTACCGTTTAATAAAACTTTATAAATCCCGCACGCACTGGCGAACATGAAAGCGGATTCTATTTCACCTGTGAAATCAAAGGATTTACGGAATAACGTACCCGCTGACTTATCAGCATCGGCATCCGTTTCGCCGGTTATCATCTTGGCGATCCAATCACCGTCAAAAGCGGTAACAAAGAATGCAGTTTCGCTCCAATCGCTTTCGTTGTCATGATTATCCCATAATTTTGCGCGAAAATAATACTTTTCGCAGCCTCCTAAGTCCAAACCGCGGTACTCAACCAACACGCTCTGATCAGAATGCACTTTACCGCTATCCCAAATCATTTCCGTAAAACTCATGCCTCTTGAAACTTCAATATGATATGCTGTTTGAAAGACATTTTTTTCGTCACTCTTAATTTTCCAAGAGAATCGTGGAGCTTTGACGCATAGTCCAATCGGGTTTGTCGCGTGCTCGCAAGTTAGATTCGTGATTAACAACATATAATAGGCACTCCTTATTAACTCACTTCACTCAGACTGTACATCCACTGTATCACACAAGTTAAATACGGTCAAGGGGGGTGTTCGGAGCGTTTACAATTCCGATTTCAAATCAGTTATTGGTTGCATATGAACCGCGTTTTGCAAAAGTCTATGAAACAGCTTTCTTCTGCTTTTGGAATTTTTTCGGTTGAACCTAAAGCAATATTCATCAAGATAGTAACCCAAGTATTTTTTTGAATAGGAACCTTTCGGCGTTCCCAGCAACCAATTTTTTAGAAGTGAAACAACAGTATAGACATGAGGCGGCAAGGCTTTGTCGTCTTTCGCTTTTTTATTTGTGATAAGCAAGTAGCCTTTATTTGACAATCCGCTGTAACAGTTCTGCCCGCCGGTCACGATGGTACTACCGAATTCCACGTTGCTTTTAATAAAAGCGTGGAGGTTTTGAGAAGAAATGTTTTCAATGATACTCATACGAGAACGTCCGATTCTTCCTTGGGTTACTTCAACAGCAACAGCGATCAGTGAATTGTTATCGGTATCGCAATTGCGTTTCTCGTCTTTGCTTGGCGCGGAAATAAATGTTGTGCCGACTTCCACAACACCAATCAAAAATTCCTCGCCAGGGTGAATCATCGCTCGCCTTAGCTTGTGAAGCCATGTCCATGCGGTTCGGTAACTGCCGAGTCCCAGTAATTTTTGCAGGCCGAGCGCAGATGCCCCGTTTTTTTGAGAGGTAATATACCATATTGCTTTAAACCATAAGGATAAGGGCTTTCGTGAATCTTGAAATAATGTACCGGCTATTACCGTACTCTGGTGATGGCAGTTTTTGCACTCGAAAACAGTACCGGTCACTTTCCATGATTCGTCACTGCCGCATTTCGGACATATATATTGTCCGCCGGGGTAACGAAGTTTCATCAGATAGTCACGGCACTGTTCTTCAGTTTGAAACTCATTCTCGAACTCAAGAATATCTATAGGATAATGTTTCATAATTAATATTTTAGCGCACTGCTCAACCTGTGTCAAGTGCATATGTATAAAAAATATTTTTATGTTTGTGCTTTGTTAATCCTCATTTTTTTATTTGTAAAAAAAATTCCACCCCTTATGGGGTATTGCAATGAATCGGTGTTATGTTACTATTTAGACAATATGTACAAAATATCAGGAAGGAGGCGGCGGGTTGATAGGGAATATAACGGCAAAAAGGTTGTTCCCAAGAAAGATTAACGGCAGAAAACTAAAGTCTCTTAAACTATTGTTGCTTCTGTCCCCTTTTTTGGCGTTTATCGCTGTTTTCAGTTATGTGCCGCTGTTCGGATGGTCTTACGCATTTCTTAAATTTAATCCCGCGTTAAAAATTTCCGAAATGAAGTTTGTGGGACTTGATAACTTCAAAGCCGTTTTCAGATATACCGGAGCACTCCAAACAGTAATGACCAATACGCTGGCTATCAGCGCATTGGCGTTACTCTGTACCGTACTTCCCGTAGTACTTGCTATTATGTTGTCACAGCTGCCCGGCAAGAGGTATTCTAGGGTAATTCAGTCCGTCACGACCATTCCGAATTTTATTTCTTGGGTTTTGGTATACTCCATTGCTTTCAGCCTGTTCGCACCGGAATCCGGCGTTATAAATCAAGTGTTTATGCGGATCGGATTGATAAGCCAGCCCATCGACCTTTTAGGAAATGTTAACGGTGCATGGTTTGTGCAGACCGGTATCGGTCTCTGGAAGTCGCTTGGATGGGGTTCTATTGTTTACTTAGCGGCTATAGCGGGCATAGATCAGGAACTGTATGAGTCGGCCGCTATTGACGGTGCCAATCGGTTCAAAAGTATAATACATATTACATTACCGGGTCTTGCAAATACATATATGGTGTTGTTGCTGCTGGCGATTTCTAATATACTCTCAAATGGGTTTGAGCAATTTTGGGTCTTTCAAAACGCGATGACCATCAATAAACTCGAAGTATTCGATACCTATGTCTATCGTCTGGCTATGGTGAATTCGCAGTATTCATTCTCCACCGCCATGAGTGTCCTCAAATCCGTTGTCAGCATACTGTTGCTGTTTGGAGCTAACCAGCTTTCCAAGAAGATAAGAGGTGAGAGCATTGTATAAAATGAAGTCCGGCTTGGGCGACAAAGCGTTTATTGGTATCACATTCATTCTACTCACCGCTTTCGCTTTTATATGCGTCTACCCCTTTTACTACATTTTTATCGGCTCTATTAGTTCTCCCGGAGCTATTTCAAGAGGTGTTTTCCTGCTTCCGGTGGACATTACTTTCAACAGTTATAAAACAATCTTCAACACACCGGGTATAGGCAGGTCATTGCTTATCTCTGTGGCAAGGACACTGATTGGCTCCACTTTTACAGTCTTCTTTTCCTCATTTGTGGCCTATATTTTTTCATACAAGGAGATTCCTTTACGCAAAGTGCTATACAGGTTCTTCATTATCACAATGTATTTAAGTGCGGGTTTTGTCCCTTACTATATGCTAATTGCCAACATGAAGCTAAGAGATACTTTTTGGGTTTATGTTATCCCCGGTGCGATATCGGCGTATTTTATTATTTTAGCTAAGGCATATATCGACTCTCTACCGGACTCGCTAAGGGAAGCCGCTGAGATAGACGGTGCGGGAATTGTGAGGATTTACTTTGTCATTGTCGTCCCCTTATGTATGCCCATCATCGCGTGTTTGATAGTGTTCTCCGCTGTCGGGCAGTGGAACGCATGGGCCGACACTATGTATTTTGTCCAGAAATCAGATTTGTACCCGTTACAGTACAGGCTCTATAAGATGCTTCAAAATAATATGGCCGATGCCATGCGTGCATCCGGTTCCGCGTCAACGGCTATGGCCGCAGTACGGCAGATTACACCGACTTCCCTGCGGCTGACCATGACGTTTGTCACTACATTGCCTATTTTGGTAATTTATCCCTTTATGCAACGATTTTTCACAAAAGGATTGCTTTTGGGTGCCGTTAAAGGTTAGTCGTTAACATGGGCATATCCCATGTTTGAATAATTAATATATAGGAGGATTATCATGAGCAAAAAGAGAATCGCAAGTCTCATCGCACTGTGTCTGGCCATTATTATGGTGGTCACGGCTTGCGGCGGAAGCGGCGGCGGGGACGCGACACCAACCCCGACATCCGGCGGCGGAAATTCGTCTAGCAGTTCATCTAGCTCAGACTCCACGGACAGCGGCAATTCAGACCCCTACGACTGGTCATCAAAGGAAACACTGGACATAACTATTGCCACAATGGGCTTACCGGCAAACAGCGAATTTGGCTACTTAAAGGATCCCGTAACCATGATGCTAAACGAGAAGTTTAACATCAGAATCAATGCTATCGATGCGCAAGATACCAGCGACTTTATGGGCACGCGCCTCGCGGGCTTGATTGCCTCCGGCGATATGCCTGACATATTCCCGGCCGATCTGACAAATCTCGCTCTTTTAGTCGAAGCCAACGCATTACTTGAGCTTACACAGTATTTCTCCCCCGAACTGACACCGGTGTTTACATCTGACCCCCAGTTCAAAGCGGCTATGACGGTAAGACGGACTTCATACGGATGGGGTGACAATCTTTATTGCGTCCCTCTTATTAAAGGCACCCACGATGCGGGCGGTCCGCTTGTCGGCGATTATATTCGCTGGGATTTGTATAAGGAGCTTGGCTATCCCGACATGAAAACACCGCAGGATCTGCTCAATGTTCTCAAACAAATGCAGGATTTGAAACCTGAAAATCACGAGGGTGTAAAGGCATATGCGGTCAGCGGTTGGTTCGGCGATGGGCAGGGCTGGGGAGATTGGCCCATCCAATACTACCGTTTCTTCAACTCCGAAAGAGAGGGTATGCATCCGTATCCTTTCCTTGCGGCAATGAATAAAGAAACTTTGGAACTATATCCCGACAATCAAATGCTTTCTGATGACGGCGTTTTCTGGAGAACTATTTGGTTCTACAATCAGGCACATCAGATGGGCATATTAGATCCTGAGAGCTTTGTGCAGGATTGGAGTGCTTGGGTGAACAAACTGGAGAACGGTTTGATATATCACGTTCTGCCCGGTTGGATGCCCTACGAAGCGCAGAAGGTATATAACGAACTGGGCTTCCCTGAATGGGGATTCGGTCATGTGCCCGGCATTGGCTCCGATGTGCAAACACTGCAGAGCGTGATGCTTGCAGGCGAGAGGACTGTGCATGTGTCGGCTAAAACAGCCGATCCGGAGCGTATGGTGGCTTTGCTTGACTATATGTCTTCTTATGAGTTTTCCAACTTAGCTTGGAACGGCATTGAAGGCGTGTATTGGGAATATATCGATGGACGTCCCTCTCCTAAGCCGGAGTACAACGACTATTCCATTACAGATGATGAAAAGAAGGAAAAATCCGGAATGCACGTCTGGAATCTTATGTGCGGATATGCCGGCGCAAACATCGACCCGAGCAACGGCGCAATTATATTCCTGAGACACCATCCGATATCGGTAGAGGCAGAAATGTCGATTTCGGCAATGGATATGCTGGATTTCTACGGCGCAAATACCTTAATTGAAGCATACCGCAGCAGACTTAAAGTAGCTGACCCCATAAACACATTTGCTCCTCCTCCATACCCGGATGACCTCGCTTTTGAACAGGCCAACTTGAGTGACTACGTATTCAAAAACGCGTATAACGTCATAAGAGCAAATAGCGATGCCGAGTATGAGAGTATGAAAGAAGCGTTCAAGGCCGACCTCATGCAGTTTAGAATTGATGATATGTTTAAGTTCCAGTATGATGCTCTCGTTGAGCAAGCAGCTTATGCAAAGGAAGTCCTTGATATATACAATGGAAGGTAACCAGTCACGTGTGTGATCCCGTATGGCGGGATACCCCTAAAGGTATCCCGCTTGCGATAAAAGGAGAATTATGACAAACCCGACTGTACGTTTTCAAATTTACACTGCTAATCCCGGCGCACCCCTAGGAAATAAAAACAGCGATATAAATATTTGGGGAACCTCAACTATGGACGGCTCTGTGCGTCCCAGTCCGCAGGCCGACATCAGGACATTTACAGAGACCGTTCAGATTACACAGGCGACCGGTGGTAACCCGGAGCGAGACTTGTTTATAGATCCGCTCGACCGCTCAACACTGACCGACTACGATTTTAACGAGCTGATTGTGGCTTGCCGCGCGGTTTTGTCGCTCGGTCTGAAACCGTATCTAAAAATCGGCAGTGTGCCGCTCAAATTGACCGATAAAGTTGTCATTGACGAACAATTTAATGTCAGCTGTTATCCGCCGGACGATTACTCGGCTTATTACCGCTATATACGAGATACTGCCGCCGAGCTTACGGTTGAGTTCGGGTTGGACGAGACGCGCCTATGGCGGTACTGTGTGATGACCGAATACGAGAATGTCGAATGGTTCCATACACCGGACAAAGATCCTGAAAATTCGATGCGTGCGTTCTTTCAATTATATGACACGACTGTCGCGGCACTTCAAGAAATACTGGGTGAAGACGTGTGTGTCGGAGCGCACGCGATGGGCGACATACAAAACCCGTATACACTATGGAATCCGGTGTTGATGCTTGAACACTGCGCGACCGGAAAAAACTATCACACCGGCGGAATGGGAACGCGCTTGTGTTTTCTGAATATTTCCACTTATGAATGGCCTATGTGTAAAGGCGAAGTCAGGGATCTTCAAAAGCTGTTCGCTCCGTTTAAGCATAAAGCTGCGGAACTCGGCTTAAAGCTCTCATATGGTATTGATGAAAGCCGTATCGGAATAGGTTTGACCTCCGGCACGTTGCCAAGCTCACTCCGCAGCCATCCTGCCAACCATATCACAGGACACACATATCAAGCCGCTTACGATGCTCAATTGATTAAACAGATGGTTGACAACGATATAGACTACTGCTCCGCATGGGGATACACAAGTGCTCACGGCATAAGCTGCAAAGGTGACGCACCGGATTGCTATCCGACCGTCTCATTTCACGTGGCAAATGAATATCACGGTATGTGCCGTGGGGTCAGACTGCCTGTACGGACACTGAAAGACACCTCGACCGAAAACGGGGATTGTCAGGTTAAAATCGATGCGCTGGCCTCCGCTGATGAAGATAATATATATGTAATGGCGTATAACTTTGGCAACTCGGTTACTTATGAAACGGCTATTGATATGACTGTTGAGATTGATATGCCCGGATTTGCCGAGTCTCAAGCTGAGGTAACGCGCCGTCTCATTGGCGATGAGGCTAACTTTTTCCCCGAATGGCTGCGTGACCGAGCAAAACACGGAATCGGCGATGACTGCTTTCTCCGCTCGCCGGACAGCGCGGCTCTTGACAGCCATAATACGCTTAAGAAGGGATGGGCGCGCGATTTGTACTATCGGGAGCTTAGACCGAAGTATGTGGAGTTGTCCAAACTTAGGTCGATAGTGACGGCGGAAAGAGTAGAGGGTGGAAAAATAATTCTCGCATTTAGCTTACCTGCAAATAATGTGGTATTTTTCACCGTGAGATGATAGAAATGTCTTTTTCTATTTCACAAGATTTACACATACATACAGTTCTTTCCGAATGCTGTACAGATTCCGGAATGACAACAGAGACGATTGCCGCGTTTGCGCGCGCGCATAAGTATCATGAGGTTTGTATAGCCGATCATGTTTGGAGTACATCTGTGAACGGATCTAACGATTGGTATCGTCCGCAGGATATAGCGCATATATCGAAAAGCAAACCTCTGCCCGCGATAACGGGTCTATCCTTTTATTTCGGTTGCGAAGCGGAGTATCTGGGCGGTAGAAAGCTCTCGATTACTAGAGAGGAGTTTGACCTTTTTAATTTTGTTATAATCCCTGTCAATCATATGCACATGAATGACTTTGTCAGACCGAGGGATATATACAACACACGGGGTATAGCGGAACTCGTGTTAACTCGACTTCGTGAATTGTTATGTTTAGACTTGCCTTGGAATAAAGTAGGCATTGCTCACTTGAGTTGTCCGGTAATGTATGCAGAGGGTTCTGTCGCGGATGTTCTGGATGCGATGGACAGAGAAATGCTAAAAGAGATTTTTCGAGGATTTGCCCTACGCGGAGCGGGTATTGAACTGAATGCAGGTGCTTTTAAGGAGTGGGACAGCCGAAAAGATTCTCTGACAGCGTTTTACTCCATTGCCGCTGAGGTCGGTTGCCGTTTTTACTTGGCATCAGACGCACATACAACAGATAATCTCAACGGGATACTGAAAGAGCTTCCTAATATTGTGGAGGCGTTAGGGTTGTCCGAAGATCAAAAGTATCATATCCCACGCGAATAAACTGGAGGACGTATTAAATGTTAAAATGGTGTAGAAAAGTTCCGCAGCAACTAATTTCACGTCTATATAATCAAAGTGTATCGGGTATCTGCGATGATGAACTGGCGGATGAAGTCGGTTATTTCTTATATGAACGGTGCAGAAGTATCGTTTCTGTGAGTTACGGTTTTGAGAAAAAGTGTCTGATATGCCCAAAATGCGACAAAGATGTTCCTCTTATAGATGGAATTTTCAGTTGCCCATGCGGTTTTCATGCCACATGGCAGGAGTTCCGTTCATCATATAAGGAAAAACAGCTTTATGCCGCTAATGCCCTGCCTGTTTTTGAGGATTTCATTAAGAAATTCCCGAGGGCTAAAACCTATGGCGAGAAACTTGTAGCAATAGATATGCTTATACACTCATTTCATACAAACAGCGCATATGAACAAAATTTTGCAAACGTTGATTTGAAAGATGAGAGTGTTCAAGTAAACCGCCCTACCGGAGCTAATCTAATTGAAGGGTCGCTTACTGAAGTAATACTGTTTCTCGATCGGCTTTCATCTATAGAGGGGTATTCTCATGGTAAAATGCAATGGCGCAGCATTGTTGAAAGAGCTAATGGCGGCAAAGTTTTAGCGAAAGATACAGACTAAAAGGAGAATGTTAAATGGGAAATCACATAATTCTTGAAACAAGCACAATTTCGCTTAAATTTAATTCGGAAAACGGTTCTTTAGTGTCAATCTATTCCAAAGTTTCAGATTGGTATGTCTTTAACCGTGAACATCTTGCGTTGTCTTGGCGGCTTATGCTTCCGTTGGAAGAACAGGGGAAACGAAACAATAACGCTTGGGGGCATTTACAGACTGCAAAACCGTCCTGTGAATACGATGCAAATCACGTCCGATTTACATGGCCGCAAGTCGAATCTGAGTTCGGCGGCATACATAATATTGTCATTATAGCCGAATGTATAATTGAAAACGATCAGGCCGTGTTCAAAATGAGTATAGATAATCAGGATGAGGTGTTCGTTGAGAACGTTTACTATCCCTATATAGGTGACCTGCATCGTCCTAAGGACGCTGAGAATTTCAATATGTACCGTAACACATATGCGTTCCGTTTGGAGAGATTTGAGATGTGGCCGACATTCCGCAACGATGTTGGCACACATAGTGTTGATTACCCAACACTTACAATGCACGGCTTTGCTAATCCGCCGATGCATCCGTTTGCGCTGTTTGCAGACAATGACGGCAACGGTTTGTATATCGGCGTGACCGAACGCCGCATTGAGCCTGTGACGTGGCACGCCGAAGCCCATCCGGGCTGGAGAAATTCCAATGACTTCCGCTTGTTCTCCGAAGACCATGCCGAGGGATATGACGTGTTCAACCGTTTTGCAGTGGGTCATCTGCCCTACATAAAGCCCGGAACTAAGCAGAGTCTTATTCCGTTTGGGATTGAGGCTTATAAAGGTGACTGGAATACGGGTTGCGGTTGCTTCACGCGCATTAGTAAGAAGTGGAATAAATCTCCCGATATGCCCAAATGGGCGAAAAATCCGCATTCTTGGTTTCAAATACATATCAATTCACCGGAAGATGAGCTGCGTATAAAGTTCAAAGACCTGCCCAAACTCGGCGAGGAATGCAAAAAGTACGGCGTGGACGCAATACAACTTGTCGGTTGGAATGAAGGTGGTCAGGACAGAGGTAACCCATCTCATACGCCTGATTCGAGATTAGGTACATTCGATGAACTGAAGCAGGCAATCAAGGAAATCCGCGATATGGGGATTAAGCTGATACTGTTCGCTAAATTTACCTGGGCCGATGAGTCCCATCCGGAGTTCATAGAAGTTTACGAACCTCTTGCAATTAAAGACCCATATGGAAACTACTATAACTACAAAGGCTACCAGTACATGAGCCTCTCTCAAATGGCAGATGTCAACACAAGACGCCTGATTCCAATGTGTTTCCACAGCGATGAGTTTATTGAAATATGCAAACAGGAATTTCAAAAGTGTATTGACTTGGATGCCGATGGTATCCTGTACGACGAAAACCAACACCACGCACATACTATCTGCTGCTTTAACACAACGCACGGTCATCGTTACGGCGTAAGCTCATACTCTGCCGACGAGCGTCTGATAGATGAGTTCAGGGCAATGGTTAAAGGCAAAGACTTCCTCATAGCCGGAGAAGCCTCTTACGACTTCCAGTTAAACTACTACGATGTTAACTATGCCCGTACATGGGGTCGTGGGCATATACCATACACACGCATGGTTCGCCCGGAAGCCCAGCTAATGACGGCGGTTATCGGTTTTAATGACCGTTCAATGATTAACCAGTGTCTGTTAAACCGTTATATCATCAGCTATGAACCGTTTAATTTCAAGGGGATGCTTTCAGATTACCCCTCCACTGTCGCATATGGCGCAAAGATGGATAAACTGCGTACAGATTTGCGTGATTATTTCTGGGACGGCAAATTTCAAGATAAAATCGGCGGTAAGGTCACGGCAGATGGTGACGCTCACAGTTATTACACAGTCTTTGCCGGAGTAGGCGGCAGATTGGGTATGATAATTTGCAACTACAACGAGGAAAAGAGTATAACTGTAACCCCTGTACTAGATGATGGGCAGCAACTGACCCAATACCGCCTTGTAGATGAAGACAGCATGATGTCTTTCTACGGCTCTTTTGCCATTCCGCCCATGTCTGCGGCGGCTGTCATTTAAGGAGGGTGCATGAACACATATCTCAATCGTAATCTAGAGCCTGTTAGCATTGAAATGGGCATTATCCGTTAATGTTAACGGTTCTATAAACAAAGGAGTGAAATTGTATGAAACGCAAAAACTTACTAAAGACAATCTCCATCATGACAGCATCGTTGTTTCTTATTCCCCTGCTTTCCACAGTTTCCCCGATTTTTGCTGCCAAAGCATCATCGGCAGGCAGCATGACATTTACCTATGATTTCAACAACACGGGAGAGCCTGTCAAAGACGTGTTCTCAACGCTGAACCAGTGGGATTACGGCTGGTACTGGACATATTTCGCGGACGACCAACCCGGCAATTATTTCAGCGAAAACTATCCCTTTGTAAAAACGGTAGAGTTAATGGTTGCTACCGGTGGGAGTGCCGAGAGGGATCTTTATGACGATCCGTATAATCGTACCGTGACAGATGACTACAACATTAATTCTTTGATTCATGCTTGCCAAAATGTTCTCATTCAAGGGTTGAAACCTTACATCAAAACCGGAAATGTACCGTTGAAACTTAGCGAAGATCCTTCAATCAGCGATGCTTTTTCAGTAAATGTCAGACCGCCCTATGATTACGAACTGTACTATGACTATATTCGTACCATTGCTGCTGGTCTTGTCGCTGAATTCGGACTTGCGGAAGTGCGGTCTTGGCCTTGGTGCGTACTGACCGAATTTGAAAACAAGGATTGGTTTCATGTCGCGGGCGATGATACGGGCGTTGCCACAAAAGAAGCCTATCTTAAACTGTATGACTACACAGCCGCCGCCTTGCAGGATGTCTTAGGTGTGGGTAACTTTGAGATAGGCGCACACGGTATGGTCTGTTCCGGACCCGATGACGGCTGGATAGCGATGTGGGATCCAAGGGATTTGCTCACCCATTGTGCCACCGGCACTAACTATGTGACAGGTACGCTAGGAACTCAAATTGATTTTATAACCTTTTCACAGTATGACGGACAGGTTGGCGTGCCGGTAGAATCATTTGGCAGAAAACACACTTTGACACAAAACCTGAATTTCCTGCATGATAGAGCCAACGCACTCGGGCTGACAAATCTCAAGTACGGGATCGATGAAGGTTATGTCCTTTCCGGCTCTGACGGCTATTTATTCCAGTTGTCTCATATGACGGCGGCCACTTATCAGGGCGCGTATACAGCGAGACATTTCAAAGAGGCTGTCGAGGGTGGTCTTGATTGGTACAGCCTCTGGCTCTATAACACTAACGGCGTTTGGGGCGCAGATGAAATTGCTGCTAATGCTGTGACGACCCACATTGCCAAGTTGGGCAGTAAAATGGCCGGAGGTGCTTATGTAGGAGCCGCTAAATCCGGAGTAAAAGGCGACTTCCAAAATCAAGTGGACGGTTTTGCGAGTTACAACAGCGGCACAAATACCATTCATGTAATGGCATACAACTTCAACCATGACGATAAGGCCACATCTTCGGAAAATATAACCGTTGCATTGAACAATATCGCCGCCGTTGACGGTACTACTGTGAACGTCAGACGGTGGTATGTGGATGACGACAGCAACTGGTGGTCGGAATGGCGAAACGATTCATCCGCTATGAAGCGTTGGCCTTTTTACGCTAACTTTGGTTCCGGCGATGGCGATTACGTCTTTTCCAGCGACAGTATTCAACAGCCGATTTCGATGTTTCACGGAGTTCATAAGGAGTTCTGGTACAGCAACATTGCTAAATACATTGAAAATGGAATCCTTACATATACGGATTCCACGGAAACCATCATTGGCAATGCTCTTACACTGACTTCGACGCTGAAAAACCACGGCACAATGTTCTACGAGATTACTAACGTAAAAAATATGGTAAGCCCGGGAACTGCGCCCGTCAATAATTTAACACTGAGCGGCACTGCCGTCAACGGCGCAGATACGACCACAATACCTGATTTTAGTTGGAATGCAGTCGCCGGTGCGACAGGTTATACACTGGAGGTTTCAATAAATAGCAACTTCAGCGCGCCTGTCATCAGTCAAACTATCCGTGCCACCTCCTTTACTCCTGTCGTTCCACTTGCCAATAACACTACTTATTATTGGAGAGTTACGGCACACGGCACTGCCTTAACCGCAAGTTCATCTTTCACCACGCGAGGTACAGTGCCGATACCATTTACTCAGTTGTCGCCCGGCTGGGCTGACGTGGTTTCGGTCACGCCCACTCTGACTTGGGAGGTTTCAGCGGGAGCTACAAGCTATGTGTTAATTATTTCGCCCTATGACAACCTTAACAACCCGATTGTAAATGAAACATTATCTGCCAGGACGACCTCCTACACCGTTACAACCCCACTGAACGGGAATACCGAATACTACTGGACGGTAATTGCAGTAAACGGCGCGGGAAGCACCGCAGCACTTTCTTGGAAACAGCCGTTTAACACGGTATCTTCTGAGCCTATCATGGTCGATGATTTTGATAATGGATTGAATAAAACGGTCGCCAACCTCAACAGCGGTATTGTTGGCGGCGGCGGTAGCTTTTGGAATGATTTTGGTTCAAATGCAGCTCTTTGGGAAACTCCCTACGGTCTTTGGAGACAAGATCCTCCAACGTCATCTAATCAGTATATTGTATATAAATTTGACGGCGTGAAGAGCTTGCGGGTTACCGGGCTTTTTGCAGACGATGTAGACCCGATTTACGATTTCGTATTTTCCACATCCCCCAACGGCAGCTCGTGGACACCTCTGGCAGTCAGTCACAACGATGACCCTCTGCGTGGCGGTCTCTGGACCAAGAGAATATATGCCACAGATACCATACCTGCCGGAACAAATTATATTAAGATAGAATTTGGGGTCGGCGGAGCTCATTGGCAAAACGTTTTAAGTCAGGTGATACTGAGCAGCTTGGCGGTTGCGGAAGAGCCAAAGCCGATGCTAAACGAGATAATCGATGACTTTGACAGCGGGTTGAATAAAACACGTTACGCTAGCAGTCAGATAGGGAGCGGATTTTGGAATGCAAACAACGTCCCTGCTGAACCATGGATTTCCGCAAACAGTCTTTTTAGAGCAAACAATACTTCCGAATACATCGTATACGAACTTGCTGGAGTTAAAAGCATTCAGGCCACCGGGCTTTTCGGAGATGTCGCTTCAAATATTTCAGATTTCAAATTTTACACATCTCCTAACTACAACAACAAAAATGAAGCCCCCAAGTGGACTGAATTGGTTCTTACCTCCAACAATTACGAGGACGAGCCGCTCAATGGCGGTGCTTGGACAAGGAGAAACTATACATTCGGAACTCTTCCCGAGGGCGCGAATTTTGTTAAAATAGAGTTCGGTCTTATGGCAAATTGGCAAAACCGTCTGGATTATGTTGCTCTAAGAAAGGTATCAATGATAGAAGCAAACGAAATAATAGACGACTTCCTTGACTGGAGTAATGTGTTCGACAGAACCACCGGCGTGCAGTTGATTGGCGATGCGCCCAACGTGTGGGAAGAAGCCAACAGAGTTAGGAGAACTGATAGTTACTCAGGCTTGCAACACCTTGATTACAGGCTTACCGGTGTGAAGAGTTTCCAAGTAACCGGACTTTTTGCACACGGCAGAGGCGTGGAGCCGATTGTAGATTTCACATTTTTCACATCCCCTGACGGTACTACATGGACTACGCTTCCGCTGACGGCCGGTACGGTCGCGGTCACACCGCTCGCTAACATTGATTTTGAGAAAAGAGTATATGACTTCAACAGCCTGCCTGACGGGACAAATTATATTAGGATACAATTCCGGGCAGACGGGGACGGTTGGAGAACTCAGCTGAGTCAGGTTATACTGAGCAAGACAGCATCAGAGCCGGAGCCGGAACCGGAACCGGATGAGATAATCGACGATTTGGATGACTGGAGCAAAGCGCATTCTAAAACCGCAGGCTTAGACTTCATTACAGGTTTAGATGCAAATTGGGAAGATAACAGCCGTGTCTTCTGGTGGGAAGGCGCAGCCGACCAGACTCCGGGTCAGCACATAGTGTATAAACTCACTGGCATGAGGTATGTTCAGGTCAACGGACTTTTTGGAACCAATAACGCGGCATCAATTCAAAATTTCACTTTTTGGTCGTCACCTGATGGTGCGAATTGGATGCCGCTGACACTGACGAGCAGCAATTACAAAGACGATTCGATCAATAACGGTGACTGGACAAAAAGGGTTTATTCTTTCGACAATCTGCCTGTAGGGACGGCATATATAAAGATACAATTCGAAGGGAACACTTGGGCGGTTCAGTTGGGTCAGGTCATAGTTAGCAAGACAGTACCGGAGCCGAACGAGTTGATCGACGATTTTCTTGATTGGACTAAAGTGAATTTCATAACCGCCGGTCTGGAACTAATCGATGATATGCCTTCTGTGTGGGAGGATACATGGCGCGTCAGAAGGGTTTGGAATTACTCGGATTCGCAATATATTGACTACAAACTATCAAACATAAAGAGCTTGCAAGTCACAGGGCTTTTCTCGCATGGCAGTGGCGCGGAGCCGATTGTAGATTTCACATTTTTCATATCCACTGACGGTACTACATGGACTACGCTTCCGCTGACGGTCGGTACGGTCGCGGTCACACCGCTCGCTAACATTGATTTTGAGAAAAGAGTATATGACTTCAACAGCCTGCCTGCCGGGACAAATTATGTTAGGATACAATTCCGGGCAGACGGGGACGGTTGGAGAACTCAGTTGAGTAAGGTCATACTGAGCAAGACAGCATAAATAGCAAAAATCACAGTTGGCAGCATTGAGTATGGAGCAGGGGCGGTCATTGGCCGCCCCGGATACTGTAAGCAGCGATGTGCTTCTATCGAAAGGGCTGATGATTTATGAAACGGAAAAAAACAACCATAGCATTAATATGCGCGGCGGCACTGTCATTGGTTCTTTTAGCGTTTCATATAGTCTCAAACCAGAACGCTGATCCACCGATAGCACCGGAAACAACGGGAGAAATAAAAGCTGAAAGGGATAATATAGAGATGATATTCAACTTTAACAATACGGAAAAACCCATCAAAGACATATTTTCAACAATTAATCAATGGGATTATGGCTGGCAATGGACGCACTTCGCGGATAATCAGTCCGAAAAATATTTTAGTGAAAATTATCCGTTTGTAAAAACGGTGGAACTGATGGTTGCCACCGGCGGAAGCGCGGAGAGGGATCTCTTTATTGACCCGCATGACCGCAGCGTTCTTGACGACTACAAGTTCGATTCGTTAATAATGGCTTGCGAAAATGTCGTTAGACAAGGGCTGAAGCCTAATATTAAAACAGGAAGCGTACCCTTAAAGTTTAGTGGCAGTCCGCAAATAAGCAGCTCTTTTGCGGTAAACGTAAGACCACCGGACGACGACAAATACGGCGATTACTATAAATATATTAAAGCCATTGCCGATGCTCTGGTTGCTCATTTCGGTATGGACGAAGTAAAAACCTGGTCTTGGTGTGTACTGACCGAATATGAAAACAGAGACTGGTTTCAAGCAGCGGGCGATACAACGGGCGATGCTACCAAGGCCGCCTATTTCAAACTTTATGATTATACGGTCGCCGCCCTCCGAGCCTCTATTGGATCGGAAAATCTTGTGGTGGGCGCGCACGCCATGCTCTGTGATGTAGGTTTGTGGGATCCGAGGGATTTCATTGTACATTGCGCCACCGGAACGAATCATTTTACCGGCAAAATCGGTACGCAAATAAACTATATCACCTTTTCTCTGTATGACCTCAAACCCGGCGATTTCACTTTCGGCAGGAAACTAAATCTGACTTCCGCTCTTGATTTTCTGAGGAATAAGGCTGTGGAAGTCGGGCTTACCAATCTGAGTTACGGGATTGACGAGGGTTACATTCTGTTTGGTGCCGACATGAAACTCGTGAATATGTCTCATGTAGTTGCATCCGGCTATCAAGGCGCGTTTACCGCCAAACATTTCAAAGAGTCGATTGAATGCGGTCTCGACTGGTACAGTTTATGGTCTTTCAATACCGAAGGAATTTGGGGCGCGGGAAATACCGCCGCCGATGCGATAGTAACGCATATTGCGCGGCTAGGCAGCAAAATGGTTGGATCATCATATGTACAACCTGTATCCGTGAACGGAACACCGAAAGATGCCCAAAATCATGTGGACGGATTTGCCGGATACAACAACAGTACAAATACCATGTATGTTATGGCGTACTGCTTTAACCCGGATGAAAACGCGGTCACGCGGGAAGAAGTTGAACTGGTATTGGAGAATATAGCTGCTGTAGAAGGTGACACGGTGACGGTCAGACGCTGGTATGTTGACGACAGCTGCAACTGGTTTCCGAACTGGATACAGGATATGTCGGCAAACAGCATTTCAGATAAAGACTACTTCTTTTCAAAATACTCAGTGGAAGTCCCGGTTTCGTTGGGTAATGACGCGGCAAAACGGGTTTGGTATGAAAATGTTGAGAAATATGTTGAGAAATCAACTCTCACATATACAGAAACTACAGAAACCGTCATAAATAACGTTTTGACGCTAGGTGCATCGTTGGATTGTCACGGTGTGGTGTTTTACGAGATAACCAATGTTAGAAATCTGCAAAACTCCGGAAGCGCGGTCAAGACGGACAGCGATTCCCAAACCTCTGCGGCACAGGCGAAAATGCCCGGCTATTTTTCACAATTAGAGCCTGTCTGGGGTGCCTCAAGTGTTTCTCTGATGCCTACTCTTACTTGGGAATCATCAGCAGGAGCCGCAAGCTACACATTGGTGGTTTCCGCTAATGATAATCTTAACAATCCCATCATACGCGCTGAAGGACTCACTGAAACTTCTTATACAATTATGGAATCCTTAGATGAGGGAACTCTTTATTACTGGGCAGTTATTGCTGTAAACGGCGGCGGCAGTACAGCAGCATTTACTTGGAAGCTGCAATTCACCACGGAAGGTGAGCCAAAGGTATTAGAAATGGTCGACGATTTGAATGACTTATCAAGATTGTTCTTCCACACAGGTAATTTCGCCCTTTTGAATGATGTCCCCGAATTATGGGAAGATAACGTTCGTTTGATTAGGTATCCGGTTACGGATTCTGAGCAGTATATTGTGTACAACTATAATGATGCTAGAAAAATGCAAGCCAACGGACTATTTGGATCAGATGGATCTGAAGAAATTGAAGACTTTACTTTTTACACATCTCCAGACAATGAAAACTGGACGCAACTGGATGTCGCATATAACGATGAACCACTTCATAGCGGCAACTGGACAAAAAGAGTCTATTACCATGACGATATACCTGAAGGAACGCATTATATAAAAATTAAGTTCCGGCAAGGCGGTGAGCCGTGGCGTACACAGTTAGGTCAAGTTATATTGAACAGGCTTGCATCAGCAGATTAAAAGTCACTGAGGTATTCATATAAAAGGAGAAACTAAAATGTCAATGACTTATTATGTAGCGAAAACCGGCGCAGACACTAACAATGGCTCTATAAAAAACCCATTTCTCACCATCGGAGCCGCCGCCGTTGTTGCTAAGGCCGGCGATACTGTTATCGTCCACGAAGGCGAGTACAGGGAATGGGTAAAGCCTAGCGAGGGCGGTCTCAGTAACATCCGCCGCATTGTTTATCAGGCGGCCGAGGGTGAGCGTGTCGTCATTAAGGGTTCTGAGCGTATTCAAAGTTGGGAGAAAGTCGAAGGCACAGTATGGAAAGCGGTGTTACCGAACGATTTTTTTAACGGTTATAACCCATACATTGAAACTGTCATAGGTGACTGGCTGGAAGAACCGGTTGGACGTTCGGCACATTTGGGTGATGTCTACTTAAACGGTATGTCTTTTTATGAGGCCGAATGTTATGAACATTTGTTTAGACCGGAAACCCGTGAACTGGCACTCGACAGATTTACAGAAGAAATGATTCCTATAGTAAACATCAAGCAAACTAAATACCTGTGGTTCTCTATTGTTGATGCGGGAAATACTACGATTTTCGCTAACTTCCACGATGCGAATCCAAACACGGAACTGGTTGAGATAAACGTCCGCAGAAGCTGTTTCTACCCCGATAAGACGGGAGTGAACTATATAACTGTGCGAGGTTTCGAGATGGCGCAAGCTGCCACGCCATGGACACCGCCCACTGCCGACCAGCCCGGACTTATCGGTCCCAACTGGAGTAAAGGCTGGATTATTGAAAATAATATAATACATGACGCTAAATGCTCCGCGATAAGCATCGGCAAAGAGGCATCTACAGGTCACAACTGGCGTACCTTCCGAAAGGATAAAGCCGGTTATACATATCAACTTGAGGCAGTCTTCAGAGCGCATAAGATAGGATGGTCAAAGGAAAAAATCGGCTCTCATATCATAAGGAATAACGTAATATACGACTGCGGACAGAATGGGATTGTTGGGCATTTGGGCTGTGTATTTAGCGAGATTTACGGAAATCACATTTATAATATCGCCATGAAACGCGAGTTCTACGGTCACGAAATTGCCGGAATTAAGTTGCATACGGCTCTCGATGTGCATATTCATAATAATTATATCCACGACTGCCCCCTCGGTATTTGGCTGGACTGGCAAGCCCAAGGCTCAAGGGTGAGCAAAAATCTGATTTGTCACAATAGCAGAGATTTGTTCATTGAAGTCACCCATGGACCGCATCTTGTGGATTACAATATATTCGGCTCTAAATACGCATTTCTTAACGATGCTCAAGGCGGTGCTTATGTAAACAACCTGTTCGCCGGCAAAATTGTCTTGTGGAACTCGAAAGACCGCTCCACTCCATACCACACGCCGCATAGCACTGATATAATCGGATGCTCCTCGACATACGGCGGCGATGACAGATATTATCAGAATATTTTTATCGGCGGGCAGACAACAGACATAGTCGGCACGTCTCCTTACGGCGACCGCGCCACTTCGTTGCAAGAGTATATTGATGACGTGGACGCATATCCGCATTGTGACCATTTAGCGTTCTTTGAGATAAAACAACCGGTCTATATTGCCGGAAACGTCTACTTAAATGGCGCAAAACCTTTTGAAAAAGAGACAAATAAACTTGACTGCGACAAGTTTGATGCCGGATTTGCCATTGAAAAAGACGGTAACGAAGTTTATCTTATAATCACCATGCCAGACGGTTTTGAATTAAGTGCGGGTATTCAGCATGACACGAAATCTTTAGGGCGTGTCCGCATTGCGGATGCTGATTTTGAAAATCCCGATGGCAGCCACTTGACGCTTGATTGCGACTATTGCGATAAGCCGGTCGGAAACAACCCATTTCCCGGACCACTCAATCATTTGAAGGTTGGGAAGAATCGAATAAAGATTTGGGGTTAGCGGAATTGCCGAGATATCGGCAAGGTCGGCAATATATGTATTTTAGGAAGGAGTTCATAAAATGTCTGCTCATACCACCATCATCCGCAAAATTTTTGAACGAAACGGCGGCATACTTCGCCTAACCCCAACATTCGTACCGCGCCGTTTCTCCAAACCGGGTCTTCGCCTAAAACTGCACCCGGATGACTACTACGCGCTAGGTACCAAACGCGGCGCAATCAAAGAACGCTGGTTCTCATCCGTTATCAACTGCATGAACGGCCCATTAGCCGCATCTGACGAAGGACTGAGCTATGTCGAAACAGGCGGAGAGCCTATCACCCTGCGCGACTTCGTACAGGAATTGGGTGCGGAAATCATCGGTAAAGAACTGATAGATAGATATGGCACATGGCCGATGTACTCTAAGTTTTTCGACTACTCCGAACCATTATTCCACCATGTGCATTTAGATTTCGAAGCCGCCGCGCGTGTGGGACGCTTAGGCAAACCCGAAGCATACTACTATCCGCCGCAACTTAACAACTATGCCGGAACATTCCCTCATACCTATTTCGGGTTCGATATCGACGTAACGCCTGAGCAAGTCAAAGAACGGCTGTTAGACTACGAGACACGCGACATCCGCATAACTGAATTATCGAGGGCATACCGTATCGAACTGGGTACAGGTTGGTATACCCCTCCCGGCGTAATTCACGCACCCGGTTCTTACTTAACATATGAGCCGCAGTGGAACAGTGATGTCAATTCAGTCTATGAGAACATAACTGCGGGCGAAGTATATCCATATGAGTTCTTAGTCGAGAATTGCCCCGAAGATAAACAGTATGATATGGACTACGTTTTGAGTTTACTGGACTGGGAGAAGAATGTAGACCCGCATTATAAGAAGCACTACTTCCGACCGCCTATAGTAAGCAGTCAAGATGACAAACATATTGAGAAATGGATTTCATACGGCAATGATTACATCGCTGCAAAAGAGCTGACCGTTTATCCCGGTCAGGCTGTGACTATAAGAGACCCCGCCGCCTATGGCTGTATCTTCATACAGGGACACGGCAAATTCGGCATCTATGATGCCGAGACACCTGTTATGCTGCGATTCGGACAAAAGAGTGCGGACGAGTATTTCGTCAGCGAACAGGCGGCAAAGGAGGGTGTGACTATTGTCAATCCTTCTCAGTACGACCCGATTGTCATTTTGAAACATTTTGCGAATAATCATCCCAATATGCCAAAGGAGGTACTCTGAGATGCAAAACTATGAAATCAAAAATCAGAAGATACGAGAAGCGTTCTTGAAACTCAAAGAAGAAAACCCAGGCAAACTGAAAGACAGGCTCAACCTGTCATGGAGCAACTGGGGATTCGGAATGGAATCATTGGAGGAATCCGCAAAACGATTGGAGAAAGCCGACATTCGGTATATCGAGCTGCATGGCAATCACTATGGACAAGACCTTGGATACAAAGTCGGTGAAACGCTTAAAATTCTTGCCGCACACAATATCAAAATCGGCGGCGTATGCGGTATGTTCTCGGCGGATAACGACCTCTCAAGCAACAGAGCGGTACATCGTCAGGCGGCGATAGACTATCTCAAGCGTGAAATAGAATTTACGGCAAAAATGGGTGGCAGTTACATCCTTGTTGTTCCCGGCGCGGTCGGACGCCCGTTAGCGTATGACGGTACGGAGTTCGAGCGCAGCGTTGAGACACTCCAAATTGTCGCCGACCTTTTCACGAAACACAATGTCAAGGCGGCCATCGAACCCATCCGTTCGTCCGAGGTGAGCCTCGTCCGAACTTTTGCTGATGCGAAACGGTATATCGAGGCTGTAAATCACCCCGGTGTTCGTCATATTAACGGCGATGTATACCATATGCAGTCTGAGGAGGCACATATCGGCGAAGCCATTGTCGATGCCGGAGAAATGCTTATTAACCTTCATATGGCAGATAGCAACCGTTGCGCCCTTGGTGATGGAACGCTTGATTTGGATACGTTGATTATGGCTCTCTACTTGATTGGTTATAACCGCGATGGATGCTATGTGACACCGGAACCCCTTGGTCCCGGCGGTGACCCATACCCGGCGATGTACGGTAACCCTGACAAAAGTGCGCTCGATAAATTGGTTTTGCAGAGCGCGGAGTATTTCCGTGAGCGCGAGGACGCATTACTGCAAATATAGATAGAAGGTGCTGTAAATATGTTAAAAGGAATCCCTGCTATCCTCTCACCTGAGTTGTTATCAATTCTGTGCGCTATGGGGCATGGTGACGAGATTGTTATTGGCGATGGGAACTTCCCTACAGAGAGTCAGGGAGTTCCTGTAATCCGCTGTGACGGACACGGAGTTCCGGAGCTTTTGAAAGCTATATTGAAACTGTTTCCGTTGGATGCCTATGTTGAAAAGCCCATCGTGCTGATGGATGTAGTCAAGGGTGACACATATTTGCCGATGATTTGGGATACATTTAAGGAAATTTTCGGCAACGTAGGAATTGAATACATGGAGCGATATGCGTTCTATGAGCGCACGAAAGAGGCGTTTGCCGTCATCGCAACCGGAGAGATGTCGCAGTACGCTAATGTTATTTTGAAAAAGGGCATTGTTAAGCCAGAGGATATTAAATAGTGTAATAACAGCAGTGGTAGTTGGAAGGTTTAAGTATGTTATAGCCGCTGATGCACTTTTACCACAGTTGCAAACCCATACGGCAAAACATATATCCGGTTCGTATTTGGGTCGGTATGCTCCACCACGATAAAAGCCTGTAGCGCAATGGTTACAGGCTTTTTGTTGTGCTTATTATGGAGATATAAAGAAGAAAAACAGGCGGGTAATACAACAGTAAGACATTTAATGAAATCAGCGATTTTCAAAAATTTAATTGAATTTTATGTAAAAATGTGTTATATAATTGTAATATGAGTTTGTTTATCGCCGTCAACTTCAATACAGAATAACTTAATCAGATAAAAGAGGTGAAGCAATGGAAGCGATTATATTCATGTTTTGCTTAACGCTTCATAATGCGGAAGAAGCACTTTGGTTTACCGATTGGCAGACGAAAACCCTGCCAAACAGACGGATAACGCCGAATAAAAAGCACTTTGTTTTTTCAGTTATTGGAATAACAGCTTTGGGGTATTTAACTGCGGGATTGCATCTATTTTATCCTGATACTCGATACATTGAATACGCATTTATCGGTTTTGTCGGTGCAATGATTGTAAATACGATAATGCCGCATTTGATTTTTTCGGTGATGTACAGGAAGTATTGTCCGGGCGTGTTTTCGGGATGTCTTTTGATAATACCCTTTCACACAATTATTTTGTGTAATTCTTTGGCGGACGGCACAACGATTATAGAAATGTTAATTTCAACGCTTGTTGTTGGAATGATACTGCTTGCAAGTATCTTTATTCTGAGGAAAGCAGCAATGATTATATTTAATACGGAAACTCGAAAATAAATACGGAAGGATGCCGGATATGACCAAACAATTCCGCTGTTTCGGCGACCACTTAGCCTTATACGCCGACTACCACGATAACGAATGGGGCAGACCTGTCCATGACGACCACAAGCTCTTTGAAATGTTGATTTTAGAGGGCGCGCAGGCGGGGCTTTCATGGGAAACCGTTTTGAAAAAACGGGAAGCGTACAGGGAAGCATTTGACGGGTTCGATCCGCATAAAGTCGCCCTCTACGATGATGCGAAGATTGCTGAACTGTTGGCGAACGCGGGGATTATCAGAAACCGCTTGAAAATCAACGCCGCTGTGATTAACGCCAAGCTGTTCCTTGAAATTGCCGAAAAGCACGGGAGCTTTGATAAATTCATTTGGGCTTATGTCGATAACAATCCGATTATCGGGCATTGGGCGAGCTTCGAGGATATGCCTATAACCACACCGATTTCCGATAAAATCAGCAGGGATTTGAAGAAAATGGGGTTCAAATTCGTTGGCTCAACGATTATCTATTCATTTATGCAGGCTGTCGGGATGGTGAACGACCATTTGAAACCGTGTTTTGTGTATGAGGAAATGAGTATAGTCAAGAAATGATGTAGGGCGTGACGATTCCGTCACGCCCCACAAAGAATTTCTGCCTTTACTGATTAAGTGTCAGTTTATTGTATACCGATGTGATAAGATTCCATGTGTTCGGGCCGATTATGCCGTCAACACCCAATCCGAACAGCCGTTGGAACGCTCTGACGCTTGCGTCTGTCATCGGGCCGAACGTACCGTCCGTAGTCAGAGGCGGAACGCTTGGGTAGCTCTGTGAAATTGTACTCAAATATCTCTGCATAAGCCTCACGCTGTCGCCGACTGAACCCAGTCTCAGCAAAGTGCCGGGGAATCTCTGCGCGGTGTAGTTGGGCAAATTCTCGTGAACCGAAACTATCTTGTTCCATGTTAACGGGCCGATTATACCATCGCTGTTCAAGCCGAAGAGCCATTGGAACGCTCTGACGGCGTTCTGTGTCAGCGGGCCGAAAATACCGTCGGCGTTGATTGTCGGAACGGACGGATACACCCTTGATATATCTGCCAGATAGCTCTGCATTAGCCTGACGCTTTCGCCGCGCGAACCGTTTCTGAGCGGTGTGCCGGGATATTCAGACGGCGGCGTTGGCGGCGCGGGCGGAGGCGGCACGCTGCCTTTTATCGACCAGTAAACATCATACAATCTTCTCCATGTCGCCGGGCCTACAACCCCATCGGCGGTCAAGCCGTTCTCCCTTTGGAACGCTCTGACGGCATTTGTCGTGGCTTCGCGGAATAAACCGTCTTCGACAACAAAGGGAATCGTTGGGAAAAACTCCGATATGTAGTTAATCAAGAATTGCAGTTCGACAACTCGCTCACCCCTCGAACCCTGTCTGATGGTGGTGGTTGGCGGCACTTTGCCGATACCTAGTCTTTCGCCCTCGCTCGTAAGCTCGGCAAGCTGTTTGACGGCGACATATATCCTTGTTATGTAATACCATGTGCTTTTGCCTATTATCCCATCGCTCACCATGTTGAATGTTGATTGAAACCTTCTGGTAGACTCCGTGGTGGAAGGCCCGAATACACCATCGGGTCGTCCGGGCGCGGGAATGTAAAAGTTACCGCTGACCCTGTTTAGATATGTCTGCATTTTGCGTACAGGCTCGCCCGTTGAACCCGCTCTCAGCGCGTAACCCGGATACGCGCCGAAGTCCGTGTTTATAAAGTTTGTGGATTCCACTATCTCTAAGTCATTGGGATAGTAGCTGCGAAGAATCTGAATAGGTGTAAACCCCCTTGCCGCCAACGCTTCCGAACCGTACTGTGACATACCGGGGCAAGTGGCGGTAGTGCCGTTGCAATACTGCGCGAAATATGGCTCGCGCAGGCCGGGCCGCCGTAAGAACTGATTGAATACTCTGTCAACTATGCGGCTGATGTTATCGAAAATATTCCTTCCGTAAACAAAATACTGGTCGAACGCGGTGCTGTTTGTAATGTCGAACGTAAAGCCCCGGCTTCTGTACCACACCGTGTATATGCGGTTCAGCGCGAACGATATTTGCGCGTATATGTTCGCGTAGAGTGCCGCCTCGTGCCATGTCGGATATATTTCGCTCGATGCAACATTTTTAATATAGTCGATAAAAGGCACGCGCACGTTCGTTGCCGTGGCATTCGGTGACCCCAGATGAACCGTTATATACGCGGGAATCGGCACTTCATTAGCTAACGCCGTGGATGTCACGTCCGCAAACGATGCCGTGGGTGCGGCGGTGTTATCGGGCATTTCTGCGGGCATCATCTGCCCGGATGGTTGGCTGAATCTGCCCCTGTCCATATCAACCCCGTGCTGTTGGGGTATATATATCTCCTCGGTATTCTGTTCGGCTGTGTCGCCCTCTATTGCCGGGCGCAGTTGTACGGGCAGTATTGACGTTATCCCGTCAAAAATCTCCACGCCGCGAATAATCGTGCGTTTCATGCCCTTCTGCGCGGGTATCTCCACGTCAACGTAGGTGGCTCTGGGTAACGCGCCGTAAGGTGACATCGAATTTTCCCTGTCAGGCGTTTCCAGTTCAATGTCCGGCGTTATTCCGTTTTCATCCGCCGTCAGCTCGAATAATACACTTCCGTCTTTCGGGTCTTTTACCAAGACCTTTATCCCGCCCTCGGGCAATGCGTCATCCGCCATGAAAAGGTTAATCCTTAATTTTCCGGTGGCCATAAAATCACTCTCACTTTTTTATTAGGATTTTCTATTATATTCATGAAATGTTTTTTGTGTTAAAGGCTTTATTTTTTCAAAAAGTGTGCTATAATTTACATTATGAATCCTGTTAAGAGGGTGTTTACATGAAGCTGCTGATTATTTCAGCCGATGATTTTGGGACTAGCCAGACCGCAAACGAAACCGTTGACCGTCTTCTGCGTGCCAACGCCGTTACCACGACCTGTATCGTAACGACCGCGCCGTCTTCCGCCGATGCCGCAATGCGAGCGTTGGAACTGCGCGTTAACGCGGGCATTCAATGGAGAATGTCGCCGGAGATGGATTTTGCCGATGGCAACGAGGTCATGTATGAGCTGGAACGGCAGTTTAATTTTCTAACGGACTTCGGACTAAATCCCGACCACGCCGCAAACCCCTCCGATTCGCTGCTGGACATAAAAGGCGTTAGCTATATGACAGAGGTTTTCATGGTATGCGGCGGACACGGCATCCCGTTCCGTTTGCCGCAGACTTATATGGATTTGATTCCGGTCTCCGACCCCCATACGGCTAAGTATATGGAAGCGTTTACCATGATAACGCAGTCGATTGTTCAAAATGCGTGGCTGTTAAATGTAAAACTGCCGAAAATCGTTTCACAGGTATTCAAAATTCCGGATTTTGAGAGTTATGATGAGCTGAGAGAGCAATCTATTAAGGAATTGGGAGTGCTTCCCGACGGTATTTCCGTCATGTGCTTTACGCCGTGTGACGAATCCGATGAGAGTAAGAACCTCTACCCCGACTGGAGAAGGCGGGCGTGGGAGGCGCGGCTTCTGACAGACCCTGTTTTCCGCGCGGCTCTGGAGAGATTCAAGCTCGCTGATTTTACAACCGCGTTTTCGCGGGATACTTATGAAACGGATAATAGATTTTGATGAAAAAACAACCCCCGCCAATCAGATTGGCGGGGATTGTTATGTAGGATTGGGGTTTTATATATATCATTCCCACTTATAATCAATACAAATAATACTTGCAGGCATTCCAATAATTTGAACATCAAATTTCAAACTGGTTTCAACTTTTGTGCTTGCATTGTGTATTCTAAATCCGAATTGCCATCCTTCGTCCATAAAAATTTCAACAGTATTACTTGAATTTGGCTTAAAATCAGCACTTACAATCCGTGTAGGCAATGCAGCGACAGGGATTATTAACTTGGGCTTTTTTCGTTTGCTTGACTGATTTAATGTTCCGCGCAAATTATACGGTTGAACTCATGTCAATCGTTTAATATTTACGCCTATCGCTTTATAAAAGTCATATTTTCCTATTAGGTATTCGACCATGCTTTTTGCTAAATCTTCGCCGTAAATATTATAACTGCGCTTAACTTCGGTAAGAAAAGCTAAAAGCAAAGGGATATAAACATCGTTTTCTTTTGACGGTAATTCGTTCCAATCAAGCCCTTTTTTCTTGCATTCAGAAAGATATTTGAAAATGGGGTTTATATCATTCCAATAATGTTCAGAACATTTAATCCCAAACCATTTATCTCCAAAGTCTAATTTACTCGAAAGTCTGCTATGTTTTACGGCGAAATGGTTGTTTTTGACACTAACGCCAATTTCCCAACGCATACCACGGCGAATTATTAATATATCCCGAACATCGCCCTCTTTTCCCGCTCCATCCGGTTGGATTTTTACAACTAAATCATCGTCATTGTCATCTAAAATAATAGGCTCGGCTTCCAGTATTGCATTAACCCCGGCCGTAGCACTTAGTAAAAATGTCTTTTGCATATCTTCGGGAATAGCTTCCCATGCTGTTTTAGCGGCAAAGAAACTACTGTTTTTCTCAACGACAAGATTTACATGAGACGCTAATTTTGCAACGTCTGTTAAAGTAAGCAGATACGCAAATTCTAACGCTCTTCCATTTCTGTTGCTTGTGTTCATACGTTCACCGCCATTTTTCTATTTATTGATAAATTATCAATGTTTAGTGCCTGTTTGATTGCTAACGCCATTATATAAGCAAGCCTTACGGGAACAGCATTACCTATCATTTTATAAGCATCAGATAAATCCTTGTAGTAAAATTTGAAGCTGTCGGGAAATGTTTGTATTCTTGCACATTCTCTTACAGACAGCCGTCTATACAAATCCTCTTTCCCCTTTACAAATTCACGTTTGTTTTGTTCAATAAAAGTCATTTTAGGTGCTTGTGGGTGAATCGGGGCGTGTCTGCCGCCCGCCTGTATTGTAAATGATTGCTCGCCCCATGAACGAACTCTATTTCTTGACATAAATATGCTTGAAAAACCGCCAATCATATACTCGTGGTTGTTCACCATACAATTATCTCCATTGGTTTTGTTAGCAGCCAAAGCAGGGAGAGCGTTGTGTTGTAAATCTCCAATAGCTTGTGAGAGAACAACTTTGTTTTTTATCGGCAAAGGAAACTTAAATAAACATTCTATATCTTTTCTGATTCCCACATAAAAAACGCGCTTCCTGTCTTGCGGAACTGCATAATCAGAGGCATTAAGTAAATCAATGTAAACATTGTAATTTGCTTCATCAAATAATTTAATTATATTCATAACAGCCTCATTATGCCGTTTGGCTAACATACCCGATACATTTTCAGCAAGGAAGAATTTAGGGTTTTTATCCTTGAGTAAGCGTATATATTCATAAAACAGTTGCCCCCTCGGGTCTTCAATTCCACGCAAACTCCCGGCTTCGCTCCATGACTGACAGGGAGGACCTCCAATAATCCCATCACATTCCGGAAAATCTGATGAGGGTATATTTCTAATATCACTTGTAATTAAGGGGGCGGTATGATTTTTTTCATATGTTTCCCATATCGTGCTGTCATATTCGTTTGCCACAATTATATCAAAACCTGCTCGAGTAAACCCTAAATCAAGCCCGCCCGCACCGGAGAATAGAGATATTATTTTCGGATTATTATTCAAATCTAATGACGTATTACTCATACAATTTTTCTCCCGATTTGTATTCAAATACTTTTGTCAACGTTTTTCTTGCCGTCCAGCAGCAAGTCGGCGCACAAGCCGGCCGTGACAAAAACTCCGCCAAGCAGTATTTTCAGCGAAAATTCCTGTTTTATAACCGCGTCTACCAAAACTCCGGTAAATACCTGCCCGATGAACATCAGCAGCGTCAAGTAAAACGATGAAACCTTCGCCACCGCGATGTTGCATACCAAGACAATGCAGACCCCGAATATTCCGCCCAGATAAATGAAGACATTCGGCGAAAACTCAAACGCCGGAAATCCGCCGCCCAAAACAAGGCATACCGGGGCGGCAACCGCCAGACCGATTAAGTAGTTAAAAAATGTGCCGCCCCTTACGCCTTTGTATTCCGACAGCTTCGCGTTGATTGTGCGGGATACCACAATGTTTATGCCCGCGGCAAACGAAACGGACATCGCCAGCGCGTCAAACCTATCCGTCATTACGGCAATTCCCGCGAGAATAATGATGAATCCGATAATCCTCTGCGCCCTGAACGGGCGTTTTGCCATACCCATAAATCCGAACTGATCGTATACCAGACTTGCCGCGCACTGCCCGAACAACCCTATCGCGAGTATCTCCGACACGCTGATGCGCCCGAACGCTATGTTGTTCGCAAGCGTTGTCAGCACGCCGAGCGCGCCGCCCAAGTACAGATACCAAACGCATTTCACCGCAAACGGATTCTCGCGTTTTATCAGAACGAACGCGGAGATAAAAATCAGCCCGGCTATATGTATGATAATCGTTGCGGGATACACACCGTAGACTTCCGTCAGTCCGCCGTTCGCGGCAACCATTACGGAAATCAAAGCACCCGCAAGCAAAGATAATAGATTATAAATCATAAATAACCCTCATGTAGGGCGCGGTGTCCTCACCGCGCCGATGTTTATAATTGCGTTATTGCGGCGCGATGAAGACATCGCGCCCTACGATATATCAGCCATTTCTAAATAATTCGCGCCGTAATTTGCGATATATTCCTTGCGCCCCGCCAGATTGTCGCCCAACAGCAGGTCGAACATATCCGATGTCTCCGCCAATCCCTCGGGTTTTACCTTGACGAGCCGCCTCGTGCCGGGGTTCATGGTCGTAAGCCACATCATGTCCGGTTCGTTCTCGCCCAAACCCTTTGAGCGCGATATTGTAACGCCTTTGCCGCCCCAACGCGACACTATTTCGTTCTTCTCCGTGTCGGAATACGCGAAAGCGGTCTTGTTCCGTGAACGCAGTTCAAACAGCGGGCTTTCGGCTATGTATACATAGCCGTTTTCTATAAGGCTCGGTGTTAACCTGTTCAGCATGGCTAAAATCATCGTTCTTATGTGGAATCCGTCCACGTCCGCGTCTGTGCAGATGACGACCTTTGAGAACCGCAGATTCCCAAGGTCAAACGCGCCGACATCCTTCGGGTGCTTTGCCTTGACCTCCGCGCCGCAACCCAGAACGCGGATTAAATCTGTAATTATTTCGTTCTTAAAAATCTTGTCATAGTCGGCTTTCATGCAGTTGAGTATCTTTCCGCGCACGGGTATAATCGCCTGAAACTCCGCGTCGCGGGCGAGCTTGCACGCGCCGAGCGCGGAGTCGCCCTCGACTATATACAGCTCTCTCTGCTCCGGGTCGCGTGTGCGGCAGTCAACATATTTCTGCACGCGGGTCGTTATATCAACACCGCCCGAGAGTTTTTTCTTCAATCCAAGGCGCGTCTTCTCCGCCGTCTCACGACTGCGCTTGTTAACCAGAAGACGTTCGGCGATTTTCTCCGCCGCCTGCCTGTTTTCAAGGCAGAACACCGCCAGATTCTCGCGTATAAACCCCGTCATGCTCTCTTGTACGAATTTATTTGTTATGGCTTTCTTTGTTTGGTTCTCATATGAGGTGTGTGTGGAAAAATTTGACGATACCAGAACAAGACTGTCGGCAATGTCGGCATATGTGACCTTGCTCTCGTTTTTCTGATACTTTCCGGAGGATTTCAAAAAGCCGTCCCATCCCGCCGTGAACGCGGAGCGCACCGCCTTTTCCGGGCTTCCGCCGTGTTCAAGGAACGATGAGTTGTGATAATGCTCAATCAGTCCGCCGTCTGATACGAACGCGAACGCCAGCCCCAGTTTGACCTTATACTCGGGTTTGTCCGCGCGGTCGCTCCCGCGCCTGTCAGCTTCCCATAGTACAGGCTCATTGACCGTGATACCGTCCGACAGCTCGCGGACATAATCGAGAATACCGTTCTCATAGCGGAACTCGTCAATCTGAAAGCCATCATCGGTTTCGTAACGCAGGACGAACGTAGTGCCGGGGTTAACCACCGCCTGACGCTTGAGCGTGTCGGCAATGACCTCGCGCGGTATTTCAATGTCGGTAAAGACATCTAAATCAGGCAGCCAGCGAATTATTGAGCCTGTTTTACGCGCGTTCGTGGGCTGTTTCGCAAGCCCGCCGACATTCTCGCCGCGCTCAAAGCGCAGGGTGTACTCAAAGCCGTCGCGTACAACGCGCACATCCATGTACCGCGAAGCGTACTGCGTCGCGCACGCGCCGAGACCGTTGAGGCCGAGCGAATATTCGTAATGCCCGTCTCCTGTGTCGTATTTGCCGCCGGCGTACAGCTCGCAGAAAACCAGTTCCCAGTTGAACCGCTTCTCTTTTTCGTTCCAGTCAACGGGGCAGCCGCTTCCGCTGTCCGCAACCTCGATAGAGTTGTCCTTAAAGCGCGTGAGGGTGATTTTGTTACCGTGTCCGGCGCGCGCCTCGTCAATGGAGTTCGAGAGAATCTCGAACACCGCGTGTACGCAGCCCTCAACCCCGTCTGAGCCGAAGATGACCCCGGGGCGTTTGCGTACTCTGTCCGCGCCTTTCAGCGCGGATATGCTCTCATTATCGTATATTTTTTGTTGTTTCATAACATAACGTATTATATAGTAAGTTTTGGAAAAGTCAATAGTTGGTTTGTGCTTGCATTGCCTGTAATTCTATAATATAATGACAAAGAAAGGCGGTAAACTTCCATGAACGAATACACAATCAACCTGCAATGGGATCAAGAGGCTTCCGTATGGATTGCCACAAGCGATGATGTTCCGGGACTTGTTTTGGAATCAGGGTCACTCGACCTTTTAATGGAGCGCGTTCGTTATGCTGCTCCTGAATTACTTGAAATGAACAAAAACAAACATCCGGATGTTTCTCTGTGTTTTATGATGGAACGTCATGAAAGGGCGTATGCGTAGTGGCAGAATACGAGAAGAAAGTCCGTGAGGTCTTAAAAGACAGCGGATGTTACTTTGAACGCAGGGGCAAAGGCGACCATGATATATGGTACAGCCCAATAACAAACAGACCTGTAACAGTTGACAGTAAAATCAAATCGCGTCATACTGCTAACAAAATAATGAAAGAAAGCGGCATTAACCATAAATTCTAAACAAGTATGGGCGGCCAATGACCGCCCCTACTTTTTTACTTCATCCCAATATTTCTTCGCCGCCTGTTCGGTTTTGTTGCTGCCGTACTTATAGTATACCGTATCTTTCAGCGCGTCCGGCAGATATTGCTGTTTGACATAGTTGTTTTCAAACATATGCGCGTATTTGTAACCAATGCCGTGTTCAAGTTTTTCCGAACCCTTATAACTGCTGTCGCGTAAATGCGGCGGCACTTCGCCGCCTTTCCCTGCGTGTACATCCCCCAACGCTTTTCCTATCGCGCCCGATGCGGTGTTGGACTTAGGGGATGTTGCGACCAAAATCACCGCTTGGGACAGCGGCATCATCGCTTCGGGCATTCCGAGCTGTACCGCCGAATCCACACACGCCTTTACAATAGCCACACATTGCGGATACGCAAGCCCCACGTCTTCGGACACAGTCACCAACAAGCGGCGGCACGCCGATACTAAGTCGCCGCCCGCCAGAAGCCGCGCTAAGTAGTGGATTGCCGCGTCCGGGTCTGAACCGCGCATAGACTTCTGAAACGCCGACATCACGTCATAGTGGCTGTCGCCGTCGCGGTCATAGCGCATTGCCGAACGCTGTGTTACCTGTTGCGCGTCTTCAAGCGTGAAAATCGCCTTGCCGTTCTCGCGGACGGCGGCGGCGTTAAGCAGTTCGAGCGCGGTCAGTGCCTTGCGGACATCGCCGCCGCAAGACAGCGCGATATGCGATATGACCTCCTCGGGGCATTCAACTTCCACATCTAAAAGCGTGATGGCGCGGCGGACGGCGCGTTCCACATCGTCAGGCTCAAGGGGCTTGAACTCAAACACCGTTGACCGCGAGAGTATGGCGTTATAGATTGCGAAATACGGGTTCTCGGTTGTGGAGGCTATCAGCGTTATCTTGCCGTTTTCCATGTATTCAAGCAACGATTGCTGCTGTTTTTTGTTGAAATACTGTATCTCATCGAGATAGAGCAGCACGCCGTTCGGTGTCAGCATGGTGTCAAGGCTCTCAATTATCTCTTTTACATCGGAAAGCCCGGCGGTCGTTGCGTTAAGTTTGCACAACCTGCGCCCTGTTTCACGCGCGATAATAGACGACACCGTTGACTTGCCTGTGCCGGACGGGCCGTAGAATATTAAGTTCGGCACAAGCCCATGTTGGACAATACGGCGCAGAACGCCGTCTTTGCCCAGTATGTGCGCCTGCCCCACAACATCGTCAAGCGATGTGGGGCGCAATTTCTCAGCTAAAGGCGTGTAATTCATTGTTTGTACAACGGATATTTATCGCACAATGCCGTTACCCTCTCTCTTATGTTCTCTTTCTGCCCCTCAAAATCTGTCACCGCAAGATAAATCAGTTCCGCGATAACGGGCATATCGCTCTCGGTAAGCCCTCGCGTGGTGACGGCGGGCGTTCCGATACGCACGCCGCCTGTGACGAACGGGCTGTAAGTATCACCGGGGAAAGAGTTGCGGTTAAGTGTCAGTCCGACCGTATCGAGCTTGTTCTGTAAATCTTTGCCGGTGATATTGAAATTACTCAAGTTTACTACCATCAAGTGGTTATCCGTGCCGCCGGATATGAGATTGAACCCTTTATCCGAAAGTGCCTTTGCCAACGCCTTGGCGTTTGCCAAAACGCGCTTCTGATATTCGGCAAACTCGGGCTTTAACGCCTCGCCTAACGCCACCGCCTTTGCCGCTATGACGTGCATCAGCGGGCCGCCCTGCGTACCGGGAAACACCGCCTTGTCTATATCTTTCGCGTACTCGGATTTGCACAGGATAAGCCCGCCTCGCGGACCGCGCAATGTTTTATGTGTGGTGGTCGTCACCACATCGGCGTATTCGCACGGGTTCGGGTGCAGTCCCGCCGCCACAAGCCCCGCAAAATGCGCCATATCCACAAAAAGAATCGCGCCGCATTCTTTCGCTATGTCCGCGAACGCTTTGAAATCCAATACGCGCGGGTATGCCGAATAGCCCGCCAGTATCATGCGCGGCTTGTGTTCCAACGCGAGACGGCGCACATTTTCCATGTCTATGCGCTGTGTTTTTTCGTCCACGCCGTATGGCACGATGTTGTAATATTTGCCCGAAATATTGACCGGACTGCCGTGCGATAGATGCCCGCCGTGCGATAAATTCATCGCAAGCACGGTGTCACCCGGTTCGCAGAAGGCGTAATACACCGCCGTGTTCGCTTGCGCTCCGCTGTGGGGCTGGACGTTGGCGTGTTCGGCGTTAAACAGTTTTTTAGCGCGGTCACGCGCTAAATCCTCAGCCTCGTCAACATATACGCAGCCGCCGTAATAGCGTTTGGACGGCAAGCCTTCGGCGTATTTATTAGTCAGCACAGACCCCATTGCCGCCATCACCGCCGGAGATACAAAGTTCTCAGACGCTATTAGCTCCAAGCCGTCTTTTTGACGCTCAAACTCGCGCTCTATTATCGCGCCGATTTCCGGGTCGGCGGATTTTACCAGTTTCATGTTTTCACGCAGCATTTACATTCTCCTCATTCGGGCGGACATGACCGTCCGTTGTTACAATAGAAATCAGCCGTTCTATAATGTCATGCAAATCATCGAACTGACTCACTACGTCATTATAAGCCTCTTTTCGCAAAAAATCAACACCCATATCCAAAAACAGGTCATATGCCGGCTGTGAGCCGCCCGCCGAAAGAAAGGCGATATAGTTTTCCGCGCCATTCTCGAGCAGTAACCGCGTGAAAGTCTCCGCCGCAGCGACACTGAACGCATAGTTAGCCACATAAAAATCACGGTAGAGGTGCGGCACTGCCGACCACGCGCCCATCGCGTTGTCGGGTATGATTAGTTTTCCGCTTCGGAAGGGTTCGCTTATTGCCTGCCACAATTCATCGGCTTTATCCGCCGTCAGCGTGCCGCCGTTCAGTATATGGTTATAGGCGGCGCGTTCAAACGCGAACAGGCGCGTCTGATTATAGAGCGTTGAGCTGATAAGGTCGGCATAGGCGGAGGCGGCGCAGTTCAACTCCATAAAGTCCGCCGCCTCCCTCAACAGATATTTTGCCAAGAGGATTTCATTTGTAATGGCGGCTGTTTCCGTCACCGTAAGCGCGGGGGTTTCCTCTTTGGAAAACACGAAATGGACGGCGTGTCCAAGCTCGTGCGCCAATGTGCCGACACTGTTCAGAGAGCCGTCAAAATTCAGGTGTATGAACGGGTCTATGCCGCTGCCCGCCGACATACAGAACGCGCCCGACATTTTCCCGTTCGCGGGGTAGATGTTGATATGGTTTGAATTGAGTATGCGTTCGGCTATTGTGAGATACTCACTGCCCAGCGGCGCGAGGGCGTTCAGTATCAGCTTTACGGCTTCATCGTAGGTGTAGCGTCCCTCCTCCGTGCCGGGTACGGGTTCAGCATCATAGGGGGAATATTCTTCAACACCCAGACGCGCCGCTTGCAGAACGCCGCCCCGCCGATATATACCCAGAGTATTATATACCGTTCGCAGTAAGATGTCGCCGGAATGCGGCGGGAGCTGATAACGCTCGAAAAACACCTGATACTCATGTGTTGACCCCGGGTCGCGCAGACGCGCCTGACGCTGACGACCGTCTATATGCGCGTCCATCGCCGCCGCAAGCGTGTTGCGGTGTGATTTGAGCGCGGAATAGTACGCTTCGTATACTGTTTTGCGGTATTCCCTGTCGGTGCCGGACAACGCGCGGATAAGCTCCGAATAATCCGCGCTTGCTTGTGTGCCGTCCGGGCGGACGATAACAGGCGCGTTGAAATCGGCGTTAAGGACGATAGATGCGAGTTCCTGCGGGAATCTCAATGACTCGGCAAGCTCGCGCAGAGTTCCGTCATCGGGAAGTTTTACGCCTTTCAGCTCGGCAAGCTCCGCTTTTATGGGCGCAACCGCCCTGTCTAACCGTTCGGCGGCGGCGCGGACTGCCGCAAGCCGCTCGCTTGCCGCGCTGTCCCGCGTATCGGCGGCATGGGAGAGGTAGGCATAGGCGAACAATTTTTCAAGTTCGGCGTTGTATGTCTCGAACAGTTCGGCGGCTTTTTTCAGAGCGGCGGGGTCGGAGAGTTGCCCCTGATAACGCGCCATCTTTTCTTCCAAGCCGCCGAAACGCAGGGCGTTATCGAAATCGGCGGGTGAGTTATAGATGTCGGACAATGAAAATTCGGCGGCAAGGGCTGACGGAATCAGGCAAATCAGCAGCAGTATGATGAAGATTGTTTTTTTCATAAATTTCTCCAAAAACATAGATTTTTGTGGTACAATCGAGAGGGTGATTTTTGTGATACAGGATATTATTAGCAAACTTGCCATACTTTATCCTAAGGTGGAATGCGCCTTGGATTTTGACACGGATTATCAGCTGCTGTTCGCGGCAAGGCTTGCAGCTCAATGCACAGACGCTCGCGTCAACACGGTAACGCCCGTTTTATTTGGCGAGTATCCGATGCTTGAAGCCCTTGCCGGAGCGGATTTGACGCGGCTTGAGGAAATAGTATTCCCCTGCGGGTTTTACAGGCAGAAGGCGCACGACATAAAGGCGTGTGCCGAACGGTTGATACTCTTTCACGGCGGGCGCGTACCTGACAGTATGGATGAACTGCTGAATCTGCCGGGCGTTGGGCGCAAGACAGCGAATCTTATGCTCGGTGAGATTTACGGAAAGCCCGCGATTATCGCGGACACACACTGCATAAGGCTGTCCAATAGGTTAGGATTGTGTGATACCAAAGACCCGTACAAGGTGGAGATTGCGTTGGCGGCAATCTTGCCGCCGCAGGAGCAGACGATGTTCTGCCATAGGCTTGTGGCGCACGGAAGAGCCGTATGCTTTGCAAAAAAGCCGAATTGTGAGGGGTGTGGATTGCGGGCGGACGGGCTTTGCGCGTATGCTTGCGGAACGTAATAAATAAAACACACCTCGACGGTTAATACTAGCCGCGAGGTGTTGTTATGTTTCCTGTAATGTTCAAAACGCTGTTTATGTTCATATTAGTCATTGTCTCCATGCGCCTGATGGGCAAGCGTCAGCTCGGGCAGCTTGAGGCGAGCGACCTTGTGGCAACCATTATCATTTCTGAGCTTGCCGCCATGCCGATTGCCAACGAGGAGATGCCGCTTCATCACCCGGTCGGCGCGATAGCGGTAATATTGTTCGTTGAAATTGTTATGTCACTGCTCGCCCTAAAAAGCATACACTTGAGGGCGGTTTTCGGCGGCAAACCAAGCCCGCTGATACTAAACGGAAAAATTCAGAAAGAACAGATGAAGCGAAACAGGATTACTGTTGACGAGCTTATAGAAGAACTGCGTCAGAAAGATGTCACAGACTTGAATAAAGTCAAGCACGCCGTTATTGAGCGGAGCGGTATGCTGTCCGTTGTACAACAGGAGTCCACGCTGCCGGTCATACTTATAAGCGATGGGCGCGTTTTGAAAAAGAATATGCGGTTCTGCGGTGTTACCGAAAAATACATCGAGGACGAGCTGAAAAATCGCGGCGTTAGCAGCGTTAAAGACGTGTTCCTGCTCATGTTAGACGAAGCGCACACGTTTTATCTATACACGCAAATGGATGTTGCGTAGGGACACCATACATGGTGTCCGCGGGCGACCAAAGGTCGCCCCTACATAGATTGATGTGGCATCGTAGGGGCGGCCGTTCGTCCGCCCGCGGTCGGGCATGGAAACCCGACCCTACGTGGATTGTGGCACGGTTCGCGGACGCGATATATAATGCCCACGGACGCGATATATCGCGTCCCTACGTCATTTTAATGTTTTCATTGCCGTATACGGTTTTCAATTTTTCCAACAGGCGTTCATCGGGGGTACATTTTGCCCCGAAACGCTTGTTTGTTTTTCCCGATACGACCGTCACGGGCGTTGACCCCGGGAAAAAACCAAGCATTGCCTTAACGCGCGTTTCATCATCGGGTACGCGGATATACAAATGGCCTCCCGCCGACACCGGTGGTGTTTCCGGTTCGCCGTGTTCTACGATTTTGACGTGCGCCAACGGCGTTATGTCGTCAGCCAGTATTTGCGGGTCTTTGTCCTCGCGTGTGGACAGCTTTCCCTTTACCAACACGGCTTCACCCGCTTTGAGATACTCGCCCGAACGGCGTATGACATTTGAGAACACCAGTAATTCTATCGCCGCCGTCTCGTCCTCAATCGTCACATACGACATAAGGGAATTACTGCGGGTCGTCTTGGTGCTTACACCTGAAATCATGCCCGCGACAGTCACATTTTGGTTGTCGGTAAAGCCTGAATCCTCGGCAAGCAGATTGGATATACGCGCCGCGCCCGATGCCGCGATAGCCTCTCCGTACTCGTCCATCGGATGACCCGAGAAATACATTCCGCAGGTCTCTTTTTCCTGTCTCAGCCGCGTTTTGATGTCCATTTCGTCAATGTCGGGGAGCGGGGCTTCCGATGTCTCCTCGATCATAAACAGTCCCATTTGCCCCTCGGTCACGCTCTTGCTCTCCTGTGACGCGCCCTCAAGCACGCTCTCATAGACGCTTAAAAGCTGGCTTCGTTTCCCGAACATATCCATCGCGCCTGACATTATCAGGTTTTCAACGGCGCGTTTATTCAAGTCGTATTTCAACATACGCTCGCAGAACGAGCGCAGATTCGCAAAATCGCCGCCGCTCTCACGCTCGCTTATGAGCGAACGCACAAAGCCCACGCCCACATTTTTAACCGCCGACAGCCCGAAGCGTATGCCGTCATCCCCGGCGGAAAACACGCCGATTGAACGGTTTATGTCCGGCGGCAGGATGTTAATGCCCATGTCACGCGCCGCAACGACATATTCCGCGACCTTGCCCTGCCAGTCTAACACGGACGTGAGCAGAGCCGCCATATATTCCTTGGGATAGTGGTATTTCAAATATGCCGTTTGATACGCTATGACGGCATAGCTCACCGCGTGAGCTTTATTGAAGGCGTAGTTGGCAAAGTCGAGTATCTCGTTAAAAATCGACTCCGCCGTTACTTCGTCTACCCCGTTGGAAACCGCGCCGGTAATGAACGCCTCGCGTTCGCGTTCCAACTCTTTCATCTTTTTCTTTGACATGGCGCGGCGCACCAAGTCGGCGTGACCCAGCGAGAAACCGCCCAAGCGGCGCAAAATCTCTAAAACCTGCTCCTGATACACTATACAGCCGTATGTGACCTCAAGCATATCTTTCAACAGCGGGTGTTTGTAGCGCACCTTGCTCAAGTTATGCTTGCTCTCTATAAAGCGCGGTATTGAATCCATTGGACCGGGGCGGTACAGCGCGACTGTAGCGGTTATGTCCTCTATCGAGTGGGGCTTCAAGCCCATACACACGTTTGTCATGCCGGAGCTTTCAAGCTGAAACACGCCCGCTGTCTCGCCGCGCGAGAGCATATCAAACACATCTTTGTCGTCTTCGGGTATGGTTTCAAGCGAAAACCCGGGTTTTTTCGCCTTTATCAGCTCAACGGCGGTATACATGATGGTAAGGTTGCGAAGACCCAAGAAGTCCATTTTGAGCAGACCCAATTCCTCCAAAGTTGTCATCGGGAACTGAGTAACAATAGATTCATCGTTACGCGCAAGGGGGACATATTCGCTGACAGGCTCGGCGGTTACGAGAACGCCCGCCGCGTGGGTGGAAGCGTGGCGCGGCATACCCTCGAGCCGCTGCGCCATATCGACAAGGCGTTTTACGCGCTCGTCACCCTCGTAATATTCCCGCAGTTTGGGCGAGAGTTTCAGCGCGTTGGCAAGTGTCATATGCACGGCAAACGGTATCAGCTTGGCTACCGCGTCCGCCTCTGCGTAAGGGTAGTTCAACGCGCGGGCCGTGTCGCGGACGGCGGCGCGGGCCGCCATTGTTCCGAACGTGACGATTTGCGCCACCCTGTCCGTGCCGTATTTATCAATTACATAGTTAATGACTTCCTGCCGCCTGTTGACGCAGAAATCAATGTCGATGTCGGGCATACTGACGCGCTCGGGGTTCAGAAACCGCTCGAAATACAGCGCGTAGCGCATTGGGTCAACATCCGTAATCTCAAGGCAGTAGGACACCATGCTGCCCGCCGCCGAACCGCGTCCCGGTCCGACCGGGATGCCGCTGTTCCTCGCGAACGCCATAAAATCGTGGACGATTAAGAAGTAATCCACATAGCCCATGCGGATAATCATGTCGAGTTCAAAATTCAGGCGGTCTTTATATTCTTGCAGGGACGCACTGTGTGCGTCAGCGGGCGACTGAAGGTCGTCCCTGCAATACCGTTTCTCAAAACCTTTATCGCACAGTTCTCTCAGATATTTCTCGGCGTTTTTTACGCCTTTCGGCAGAACGAAACGCGGCAGGTGCTGTTTGCCGAACTCAAACTCGACTTCGCAGCGTTCCGCGATTTTCACGGTGTTCTCTATCGCTTCGGGGCATTTGGGGAACAGCGCGGACATCTCATCAGTAGATTTTATGTGCAAGCCCAGACCTCTGTAGCTCATTCTGTCCGTGTCATCGACAGTCTTGTTCGTCTGAATGCACATCAAAACGTCCTGCGCTTCCTCATCCTCCTCTGAGATATAATGGCAGTCGTTAGTGGCGACAATGGGAATATCCAGCTCTTTTGCCAGACGCAGAATACCCGCGTTTATTTCCGCGTTCTCCGGTAAGCCGTGGTCTTGGAGTTCAAGAAAAAAGTTGTTTTTCCCGAACAGCTCCGCGTAATAATTTGTAGTATCCTTTGCCCGTTCAAAGTCCTTTGCGAGTATGGCTTTCGGTATCTCTCCCGCCGTACACGCCGAAAGGGCGATTAAGCCTTCGTGATATTTTTCCAGAATTTCCCTGTCAACGCGGGGTTTTACGTAGAAACCGTCAATAAAAGCCAGTGAAACGAGTTTTATCAGATTTTTATAACCCGTCATATTCTCGCAGAGTAATACAAGGTGGTGACGCTCACTGTCAAGCTCGTGCGTTTTATCAAAGCGCGTGCGCTTGGCGACATAGACCTCGCAGCCTATAATCGGCTTCACGCCCGCCGCCTTAGCCGCCCTATAAAAATCGACAACGCCGTACATTACGCCGTGGTCGGTTATCGCGACCGCCGACTGTCCCAGTTTTTTAACATGGTCAAACAGCTTGTTTATTCGGCACATACCGTCAAGCAGGCTGTACTCGGTGTGGAGGTGCAGATGAACGAAATCAGACATTTTTATACCCCATAATCTTTCGCAATCTATGGTTCATTCCCGATCTGCCGATATTTGCGCGTTCCGCCAATTCTGAGAGCGTATCCTCGGGATTTTCGAGCCTTAGACGCGCCGTATGTTTGAGTGTTTCGGGCAGCTCGTCCCACATTGACGAAGACATCAGCCGCCTTATAACTTCGCACTGCGCCGCGCCCGTGCCAATCGTCTTTTCAAGGTTTGCCGTTTCGCAGTTGACCCTGCGGTTAATGTCGTTGCGAACGCCTTTTTCGATTTTCGCGTCCATTAACTCCATTGCGTGAACGGGCGCGCCGCACATGGTAAGAAAATCCTCGATTAACTCCGAATCTTTATAGTAAAGCACGCGGTGTCCCGAACGCTTGGTTAACTTTGGCGGCAAGTGATGTTCGCTCAAGAGCGCGTCGATTTGCCGCGACAGCGCGACGTGGGGCGTTACCAGTTCAAGATGATACTTTTTAGACGGATTCGACACGAATCCGCCCGCCAAAAACGCGCCGCGTATAAACGCGGAGGCGCAGCAGTCGTCTTCGATTACGGCGCGGTTCATATGCACGGCGATTCTGAGGGACTTGTCATGACCGAACGCGGCTATCGGAACGGCGGGGTCGTCCACCGTCAGAAGCATTTTTGTACCGCGCTGTTGGACTGTGACGGTTTGGGAAAAACCGCTTTCGGTCATCGCAATCAGCCTTTCGGCAAATTGCTTATGACCCGTCATAACGGTTATCTCATCGTGGGCAAATTTAAGCCCCATGATGAAACACCCGTAAAGCTCCGCCCGTATACAGCAGTCACGGCCGGCGGGTGTTTTGCACATTTCGGTTTTGCAGTCAGATGAAAATGACATGGCAGTTCTCCGATGTTTATGGTGGTGGTTTTCGCTACAAATTTTTCTCCAACCAACCCAACATACACTTATCCAATGCGTCCAGTTCGCCGTCACGCGGTGCTTTCTCCTCCATAAGGCGCAGCAGCTCGTAGGCAAGCCGGCGTTGGTCATGCCGCGCGTAATTGCTGTGTTTGCCGAACATCGGGCGGGCAATGACTTCTATGCCGCTGCCCTCAAACACCGAAGCGTCCGTCTCTATACAGGCGGCGCGTTCGAGCTTGTAACGCTCCGAGATAGACGGCGGAACGGGTTCGCTGTTAACAAGACAGTATTGGAAAAGTTTGTCGTTAGAGTGAGTAAGTATGGCGCGGGCGTGGTCATATGCCGTATAACCCTCACTCTCGCCCTCTTGCGTCATAACATTGCAGACATAGACTTTCAGAGCGTCCGACTTCATTATCGCGTCAACGACCCCGTCCACGAGCAGGTTCGGGATTATGCTTGTGTAAAGGCTTCCGGGTCCGATTACGATGTACTCGGCCTCCTGTATCGCTTTCAGCGCGTTAGGAAGCGCGGGCGGGTTCTGCGGCACAAGGCGCACACACTTAACGCGGCAATTCTGCTCTTTTTTGAAGTTGAATATTTTAGATTCCCCGAGTACCTTTTTGCCGTTTTCAAATTCCGCCTCAAGATACACATCCGATGTCGTGACGGGCATAACGCGGCCCGTGACCGCGAGGACATCGTGCATACGCTCTACCGCTTGGTCGAACGTCGGGCAGATGTCGTTTAGCGCGGCAAGTAAGAGATTGCCGAAACTGTGACCCCCGAACGCTCCGCCCTCAAAGCGGTAACCCATAAGCTGTTCCATAAACGGCTCGGTATTGGCAAGTGCCATTATGCAGTTGCGGATGTCGCCCGGAGGCGGCATACTGCGGTCATGGCGCAGATAGCCGGAACTGCCGCCGTCATCGGTGACTGCTACAATCGCCGTGATGTTCGCCGTCAGTTCTTTAAGACCGCGCAGCATTGTTGACAGCCCCGTACCGCCGCCAATGGCGACTATTTTCGGTCCCATAAGGTGGGCTTCTCTTATATACCCGGGAATTTCTTTTTTTTGCATAGTTATACTCCCTGCTTATTTATATCTCTATGCTCGGCTTTCATATTAAAACGCGCGGAAAGCCGTTCCGCAACGGCAACCGAGCGATGTCTGCCTCCCGTGCAACCGATGGCAACGGTCAGTTCTCCGCGCCCTTCGTAGTTAAACTTAGGCACTGTAAAATCTAGAAATTCACATAATTTTTCAAAATATTCCGTGCTTTCGGGGAAGTTAAATATATAATCGGCAACAGGTGCGTCAAGCCCCGTCAGTTCGCGCAGTTCTTCTTCCCAATACGGATTTTGCAAAAATCTCACGTCGAAGAGCATATCGGCGGCTTCAGGCATACCGTACTTGAAACCGAACGTCATTATATTTATCTTCAATCAGCCAACCACCTTTATTTCGGGCATAAGCTCCACACCCATCTTAGACATCACGGTTTTCTGTATCATCTCTATCAGTTTAAGCACATCGGCGCACTTCGCGCCCCCGATATTTATGATAAATCCCGCGTGTTTTTCCGATACTCTCGCGCCGCCGACCGTTAGTCCTTTCAGTCCGCACTGTTCGATAAGGCTTCCGGCAAAGTGTCCCTCCGGACGTTTGAACACACTTCCCGCGCTGGGCTGTGACAGCGGCTGTTTTGAGCGGCGGCGTTCAAAATACTCTTCCATTTCGCGGCGTATATCCATCTCGCGTCCTTTTTTAAGTAACGCGTTTGTTTCCAGAATAATACAATCAGGATTTTCGGTAAAAAAGCTGTGCCTGTATCCGAAATTGTGTTCGCTGCCGTTAATTTCGGCTTGAGTGCCATCGGATTTAAGATATACCGTGCGGGTTATTATATCGCTCATCTGCCCCCCGTAAGCTCCGGCGTTCATGAACACGCCGCCGCCGACAGTCCCGGGTATGCCGTGAGCAAACGAAAGCCCCTTCAATCCGGCATTGCACGCTACCGCCGCCATTTTTGAAAGTTTCGCGCCGCACTGCGCCGTGACTGTATGACCGTCAACAGTAACATCATTCATATCCGCGAGACGTATTACCATACCGCGCAGACCGGAATCGGACACGAGTACGTTAGAGCCGTTGCCGAGTATAAATATCGGCGTTTCCGTTTCACACGCAAGCCTTTGCGCGTTGATAAGCTCATCCGTATTGTGAGGTGATACCATCAGGTCGGCTCGCCCACCGATACGGAATGTTGTATAATCGCGCATATCCACGCGCTCGGCAACCGTAAGATTTGGTATTTCGTCTCGCAAGCGGTCAATTAGTTTCATCGGGTCACTCCCTGACTGAGAATATATTATAGAATTTGTGGTATATCAGTGCGCTGTTGAATCTTTGGATAACAACTCTACAATTACATTTATCACTTCTTTTATTTTTTCCTGCTTCAAAGCTCCGGCTTTGTAAAGAAGTATCTTTCTTTCCGCCGTGAAGAGTTTGTTTGCGCGTATATTGCTCAAAACATTCAAACCGCCGCTCTCGAAGCTGCTTGAATCAATTTTAACAGCATAAGAATCACAAAATGATTGACTTGTGATCTGCGCCAGTATCAGTTCATTGTCTGACGCTTTCGCAAGAACCAACGCGGGGCGGCGTTTTGTCGCGCTTAAATCAGAAAAAGGAAACGACACAACGACAACATCGCCTTTTATAAATTCGCCCATGCGGAATCCTCCTCAGGGGAAAGCCATTCTTTAGCTAACACGTTTTCGCTGGCAAGTGTTATATTTTTGGGCTTGCTTGCCGCAACTTGAAAAGGTATCGCTCTTTCACGTACCGCTTGGCTAACAAACATACTTACCGCTGACGAAAATGAAATCCCCAATTCGTTGAATAAGCGGTCGCCTTCTTGCTTCAAGGTATCATCAATGCGAATATTCACCTGTGCCATATTAAACCTCCTGCGCTACAATATGCTATTATTATATATCAAAACGTAGCATTTGTCAACAGGAAAATATTTGGACAAACACCCTTCTCCGCGCCGATTGAATACGCTGGAGTATCCCATCAGCAAATCAAGCGAAACAAGTTTTTTTATTCCATACTATATAACTTACAGCCGCAAGAGCATAAAGTATAGTAATACAAGTGAGAACATTGAGCGCATCGATTGCGTCACCTGTAAATACCGTCATACAAAAGTTGAACATAAAATGTATCCATATTGGAACAAAAAGATTTCTGCATCGGCTGTAACAAATACCTATGATGATTGTAGCGAATATGACCCATAGTAAAAATAACAAACTATATTGTATCAATTCCTTACCGGCATATCCCGAAAAAAGCCAAAGCGGCATATGCCAACATCCCCATATTATTCCAACTATGACAGAGGATTTGGTTACACTAAACTTTTTTTCAAGAGAGGGTTGCAAAAAGCCGCGCCAACCGGATTCCTCGCCCGTTGCCCCCTGAATAAGCGTCCAAAAAAAGCCCATGCTCACCGTTTGTAAAGAAAAATCAAGCAAGCTCGTCAAAGAGACCTTATTTATAAAAGTAACTATGCTTATCGCAACAATAAAGATAAGTATTTGTACGATTGCGACAACTGACAGCATTTTCCAATTTATACGTTCCTTAAAGGCATTTTTGTAAAAATTTTTGACAGAGCTGCCCGGGTACAGTTTTTTGTATAAGACAAGCAACGAGACTGTGGGAGTCCATGAACCTATCATAATACCAATATTCATAGGAGTTCCCTCACTGTCCATTACTCCTGCTGAAATGAGTGCAACTATAATTGCGAGAAAACCCCAAAAAAACACATAAGCGAAAACTACAAATAAAATGTTCTTCTTTTTATCCGCCATTTCAACACCACCAAATATAATATTTATACAGTGACCCGACAGGGCGCACGATACCACTATGGCTTACCGTTGTGGTATATCAGCACTTTGTTTGCCATTTCCGTTATGGTTATTATTTGTCGTAATAATGACCCTTACAGGAAATGATTAGCAAATCCTTACCGCTTGGGCAATATACAAGTCTGTCAGCTTGCGTTATGTGTCTGGAATATCGCGGAGGATTATTAAAGTATTTTAATTGCTCCGGCTTTCCCTTGCCAATCAGTAAGCCCTTCTCAACAATGTCCGTAATGAGTTCTTCGATTTTTTCAATCGTTTTTGGACTTGATTTTTGCCATACCTCATATTCTTTCTTTGCCGTTTTAGCAAAAAAGACATTCATACATCAATCCTCTGCGGCGTGTCGCTAAAACTGCCTTTGCCGAAAAATTGATAAGCCTCACCGTT
>Ga0082212_10000488_pt1 | contig 57494 bp, 56 predicted proteins | sample TergutNt197P3_FD_71548 | JGI IMG/M metagenome (GOLD analysis project Ga0082212, IMG submission 71548) | Neocapritermes taracua P3 segment gut microbial communities from Petit-Saut dam, French Guiana - Nt197 P3 | ecosystem: Host-associated > Arthropoda: Insects > Digestive system > Gut ... | reverse complement strand
ATCACGTTGTCGCCCAGATGCTGGGCCACTTCCAGGATCAGGTTGTCGGGCTGGTCGTCAATGGCCGGGTTGGTGACCAGAAGGGCGCTTAAAATTTTCGGCAGCTGTCCCTCGGGAAAGGCCACGTCTATGACCGGGCCGATGACCTGGATGATTTTACCCTCGTTCATTTCCTTGATACCTCCAACCTTAACAAAGGAAGCGTTAGACCAGGGGCGTCAGGCGGCGGCCAGGGCCTCGGAACCGTTGACAATATCCAACAGTTCGTTGGTGACGGCGGCCTGCCGCAATTTATTATAAACCGTGGTAAGATGTTCGGTTATTTCCTTGCAGTTCTTGCTGGCGTTGTCCATGGCCTGCATCCGGGCCGCGTTTTCGCTGGTGACGGATTCCAGGAGAGCCTGGTAAACGGCTATGGTCAGGCTGCGGGGAATGAGGCGTCTGAAGAGGGTGGCCGGATCGGGTTCCACCAGGTAGCCGTAGCCGGCGTGATGGGCCGGATTATCTTCAATTTCATGGACCAGGGGCAGGAAGGGAATCAGGGTCGGCTCCTGCCGGGCCATGCCCAGGAACTTGGTGGTCAGAATCCAGACTTCCCGGAGTGTGCCGTCCAGGAATTCCTTGGTCAAGGCTTCGGCTATTTCCTGGGCCAGGGGGTAGTCGAAATTACCCAGAACCCCGGTCATGGCGTGGCTGACCTCCACCGGGCGGCGGCTGTAATACTCTTTGAGTTTGCGGCCGACCAGAAAGAGGGATTCTTTCAGCCCCGCGTTGCGCCAGCCTAGAATTTTTTTGTCCAGGAGATGGCTGAGATTTGTGTTGAAGCTGCCGCAGAGGCCGCGGTCCGAGGATATAGCCAGAATCTTAACCCGGCTGGCTTTTTCATTGTGCCTCAAAATCGGGTGGACCAGTTCCTGGGATTCCAGGCCTATGGCCTCCATCAGCCGATGGTGTTCCTCGGCGTAGGCCCGGAAGCTCTCCGTGCGCCCCTGGGTAGCCCGGAGCTTGGCCGCGGCCACCATGTTCATGGCCTTGGTCAGCTTTTGAGTCTGCTTGACGGCGCGGATCTGGCGCTTGATGTCTTTAAGCGAGGCCATGGGTTCCTATCCCTCTTGGATTTCAGGCATCCGGGTTAAAGACCGAGGCGAATTCGGTCAGGGCTTCCTTGATGCGGGCGTCCAACTCGGGGGAAATATCTTTAAGTTCCCTAAGTTCCTTCAAGATTCCAGGATGCTTGGTCTCGACGAACTCAAACATCCGCCTTTCATATTCGGCCACGGCCGAAATCGGATAGCGGTCCAGAAACCCCCTGGTGCCGGAGTAGAGGGTCAGCACTTCCTTTTCCGCAGGCATGGGTTGGAATTGGGGTTGCTTTAAGAGTTCCACCATGCGCTGGCCCCGATCGATCTGAGCCTTGGTGGCTTTGTCCAGATCGGAGCCGAATTGGGCGAAGGATTCCAGTTCCCGGAATTGGGCCAAGTCCAGGCGCAGGGTGCCGGCCACTTTTTTCATGGCCTTGGTTTGGGCCGCCCCGCCCACCCGGCTGACGGAAATACCCACGTTGATGGCCGGGCGGACGCCGGAGAAGAAGAGGTTGGGTTCCAGAAAGACCTGGCCGTCGGTTATGGAAATGACGTTGGTGGGAATGAAGGCCGATACGTCCCCGGCCTGGGTCTCTATGACCGGCAGGGCCGTAAGGGAGCCGGCGCCCAGGTCGTCATTCAGCTTGGCTGACCGTTCCAATAGCCTGGAATGATTGTAGAAGATATCGCCCGGGTAGGCTTCGCGGCCTGGGGGCCGGCGCAGAAGAAGGGAGACCTGGCGATAGGCCACCGCCTGCTTGGACAGGTCATCATAAATGATGAGGGCGTGCCGGCCCCGGTCGCGGTAGTATTCACCCATGGTGGTGCCGGCATAGGGGGCGATGTATTGCAGGGTGGCCGGATCGGAAGCCGAGGCGCAGACCACGATGGTGTAATCCATGGCCCCGTGTTTTTCCAGGTTGGAGACCACCTGGGCCACGGTAGATTTTTTCTGTCCCACGGCCACATAGATGCAGATGACGTCCTGCCCCTTCTGGTTGATGATGGCGTCCACGCAGATGGCGGTTTTGCCAATCTGGCGGTCGCCGATAATGAGTTCCCGCTGGCCCCGGCCGATGGGCGTCATGGCGTCTATGGCCTTGATGCCGGTGTACATCGGCTCATGGACGCCCTTGCGGGAGATGATGCCCGGGGCCACCACTTCAATGCGGCCGAATTCCTTGGCTTCTATGGGGCCCTTGCCGTCCAGGGGTTGGCCCACACCGTCCACCACCCGGCCCAGAAGGGCGTCGCCCACGGGCACCTGGGCTATGCGACCGGTGCGTTTGACCGGATCACCTTCCTTGATATGCTCCACGTCGCCCAGGATGGCCACGCCCACGTTGTCTTCTTCCAGGTTCAGAACCATGCCCAGAATTCCGTGGGGAAACTCCAAAAGCTCCATAGCCATGGCTTTATCCACGCCGTGAACCTTGGCCACGCCATCGCCCACCGACAGAACGGTGCCGCTTTCAGCCAGTTCCACTTGGCGTCCGTAGTCCTTGATTTGCGACTTGATGATTTCGCTTATCTCTTCCGCTCTTATGGGCATGACGTCTCCTTCGTGGATTTATGCATATTTTCAGCGGCGCGTCAGTTGAGTTTCTCGAGGCTGGAGGCCAGCCGACCGAGCTGAGTGCGGACGCTGCCGTCGATAATCAAATCTCCCAAGCGGGCCACCACTCCGCCGATGAGGCCGGGGTCCTGGTCCACGGTCAGTTCCACCTGGCGGCCGGAGAAGCGGCTCAAAGAGGTTTTGACCGCCTCTATGACCGCCTCGTTCAGAGGGGAGGCGCTGGTCAGTTTGGCGCGGATCAGACCCTTTTCTACATCGGCCAAGGCATTGTAAGTGGCGGCCACCTCGCCTAAACGCCCCAGATGACCTTTGTCCATCAGGAGTTGGACGAAATTGGTCACCAATGGACTCAGGGCCGCCCGGGCCAGAATCGACTCCAGCATCTTCCGGCGAACCCCGGCCGGATAACTGGGTGAAACCAGAGCCTTGGCCTCTTCACCCAAGGCGGCCAGAGCTCCGGCCAATTCCTTTAGTTCCAGGCCATAGCGGTCATATTGCCTATCGGCCAGACCCAGGCCCAGGAGAGCGCGCGCGTAACGGTTGACAACGGTTTGATTTTTCATGGCGACTCTAATAAATCGTAGGGGCGGCCGGCCGGGTAGATCCGGGCGCCCGACAAAAGACCGTCAGTGGGCGAATTTTTCCACCTGGTCCATGAATTCGCGGGTCAGGCGCTCCTGGTCGTCGGCGGTGATGTTTTTCTGCACCAGTTCCTGGGCGGCCCGGGTGGAGAGGTTGACTATCTCAGCCAAAAGCGCCTGGCGGGCGCTTTTCATCTCCAGTTCCATAGCATCCCTGGTTTTTTCAATCAAAGCCTCGGCCACGGCCTTGGCTTCGGCGATTATTCGGTCGGCCTCATTCCGGCCCAGTCGTTCGTATTCAGCCAATATGGCATCGCGTTCCGAGGCTATATTGGCGATTTCTTTGCTCATTATTTCTTTCTGCTCTTCGAGGTTGCGGGCCTGGGTCTCCAGGTATTCCAGGTTGCGGGCGATGTTTTCCCGCCGTTCCCGGAAAAAATCCATCACCGGCCGGCGGACAAAGCGGTAAAGCACTCCCATAAGGACCGCGAAACAGAGCGTCCGATACAGAAGGTCATGCCACTGGTCAGATGAATAGCCGCCGCCTTCGGAGGCCCAGAGCAGGGGAGACCAGAGCAGAACCAGGGCCAGGGAGGCCCACAGGAGCTTTTTCATAAGTTTCTCCCCAGTATTTTTTCAGCCATATCCCGGGCCAGGTTTTGGATTTCCGCAGTCAGGGCCGTGCGGGCAGAGGCGGCCGACTGCCGCAGCCGGGCGCGGCTTTCACTTATTTGGCTGAGAGTTTTTTCCTGGGCTTCGGCCAGGATATGTTGGCCCTGAGTTCGGCTTTTGGCGGTCAGGTCATTTTTGAGACTCAGGGCCTGGCGCAGGGATTCCGCCTTCAGGCGGGCCTTCTCCGCCTCGCCGTTTTCGATTTCATTCCTGGCCGCAGCGGCCCGGTCGCTCAGGCGGGCCATCAGTTCGGCCCGTTCCCGCAAAATTTTTCTGAGGGGCTGGAATAAAAAGTGGTTGAGACAGAACATGAGGGCCAAGACGTTGATGACCTGGACCAAAAATGATTTATCCAGACTGATTTCAACCATAATCGGTTCACCCGGGAAAACCAGGGCCCCGGCGGAACGTCCGGAAGGCCTGGCGGAAAGTGCGGACTCTTAATTAATGTATAAAATGTCAAACAAGCTTATTTTAACTTGTACAGTTCAAATGGTCAAGGGTCCTTTTTCCCTCCACCGGCCCGGCGGTTTATTATATAATCGGAGCCGGACGGGAACCAGTCAGGGCCGGGAGCGCAAATGATCAGAGACAAACGTGAATTGGAGCGGTTATGAAAATACCGCCGTTACCGCCAAAGCTGGCTGTTATCGGCGCCGGCGCCTGGGGCACGGCCCTGGCCGCTCACGCGGCCCGGCTGAACCTGGCGGTCAGCCTCTGGGCCAACGAGCCGGAAGTGGCTGAACAGATCAACCGGGAACGAATCAACCAGACCTTTCTGCCGGATGTGGAGTTGCCCGGAAACCTTATGGCCTCCACCGACCTGGACCAGATTTTGGACGGCCAGAAACTGGTGCTGATAGTGGTGCCCAGCCATGTCATGCGGGAAATGGCCAGCCGGATGGCCCCGGCCCTGTCCCCGGACGCCCTGGTCGTCAGCGCCTCCAAGGGCATTGAGGACGAGACTTCCGCCACCATGCTCCAAATCCTGGAAGAGGAATTTCAACTCAATTCCGGCCTGGAACTGGGTGCTTTGTCCGGCCCCAGTTTCGCCCGGGAAGTGGCCTTGGGTCTGCCCACGGCGGTGACCCTGGCCATGAGATCCCGGCCCCTGGCCCGGGCGGTCCAGGTTCATTTGTCAGCCCCGACTTTTCGCATCTACACCTCTCTGGACCTGGTGGGGGTAGAGTTAGGCGGGGCCTTGAAAAATGTTTACGCCATCGCCGCCGGCATTTGCGACGGTTTCGGCCTGGGTTGCAATGCCCGGGCCGCCATGTTGCCCCGGGCCCTGGGGGAAATGACCCGCATGGCCGTAGCCCTGGGGGCTAACCCCATGACCCTGGCCGGCCTTTCCGGCATGGGTGATTTGATTCTAACGGCCACCGGAGAATTATCCCGGAACCACCAGGTCGGATTCCGCCTGGGCGAGGGAGAGAAACTGGCCGACATCCTGGCCGGACGGCGGGACGTGGTCGAGGGTATCCGCAACGCCCGGTCGGTCCATGGCCTGGCCCAGCGTTATCAGGTGGAGATGCCGATGGCCAGGGAGGTTTACCGGGTGCTTTACGAAGGCAAAGAGCCCCGCCAGGGTATGGCCGACCTCTTGAGTCGGCCCCTCAAGGACGAACTGGACCCTCTTGATTCCCGGGGGCCTGGCTGAGATTCAGCTTGACCCTTGGCCGAAAAACAGGCAGAATATAAAATTCAGGCTTCAGACGGCCCGGGGCGCCCTCTCAAAGATAATAGGGCCGCTGGGCTCAGCGGACTTAAAGCCGTCCGCCTTACCGCACAGACAGGAAGGAATCTGATAATGACCAAAGCTGAACTTATAGCCAAAATAGCCACCGGCGCCGGCCTGACCAAGGCCCAGGCTGATCAGGCGCTTCAAACCCTGGCGGAAGTGGCCGTGGCGGAGTTCAAGATCAACGGCAACCTGACTCTGCCCGGCTTGGGCGCCTTCAGCGTGATTCAGCGGCCGGCCCGCCAAGGGCGCCACCCTCAAACCATGGCCCCCTTGGAAATTCCGGCCTCCAACTCGGTTAAATTCAAAATCGCCAAGGCCCTTAAGGAAGCCCTCAACTGAGGCTTTCCGAAAGACCACTGGACCACAACCTTTGAAGGAGGGTTTCATCATCCATGGCCCGGGTTACAGTTGAAGATTGCCTTGAAAAAGTTGAAAACCGCTTCGTTCTGGTACATCTGGCCGCCGAAAGAGCGCGGCAGTTGCGGAAAGGCGCCTCGCCCTTGAGTGACCGCAAGAACAAGGAAGTGGTACTCTCGCTCCGGGAGATAGCCTCTGGAGACATCACCCAGGAAAACCTGAAAAATTATGAGCCGGTTGTCCTAGAGCAGGATGAACCTATTGAAATAATTGAGGATGAACCCACTATAGATTCAGGTGGCGACGATTGACCACGGAATAACCCCGGCTTTTTCCGCCCGGCCGGCTTTAAGGCCTGGCCGGGCGGGGCAGGGGAGTCAACCCTCTCTTATCCCCCCCCCCCTTTGCTCACTATTTTACAATATCCCAGGCCAGTTTGGCGGCAAAGACCAGGCCGACCAGCCCCACTGTGGCGTTTATTTCCCGCCTCCGGCCGGCCGCGGCTTTCATCAATATATACACCAGCCAGGCCACGCCCAGGCTATCGGATATGCGCCAGGAAAGACCTATCAAAACCACGGTCAGAACTGCCGGGAATGATTCGGTCGGGTCGCTGAAATCCAGCCGGGTCAGTGGCGAGAGCATATACCAGCCCACCACCACCAAGGCCGGGGCCACGGCCGGAAAAGGGATGGCCAGAAACAGGGGCGCACAGAAGAGGGCCAGGGTGAAACAGGCGGCCACGGTCAGAGCGGTCAGGCCGGTTCTCCCGCCTAAGGCCACCCCGGTGCCGCTTTCCCCATAAGTCGTGTTGGGGGAAATACCCAAAAGACCGGTCAGGATGACGGCCACGGAATCGGCCACAAAAGCCCGGCCCAATTTGAACCGGTAACGGGCTTCGGCCTCCGGGCCCATAATGCTGAACAATCCCAGAAAACCACCTAAACTATCGAAAATAGCCAAAAAAAGAAAAATGAGGACCGTGGAGACAAAGGCCTGATCCGCGAGACGGGAAAAATCCAGGTTCAGCCAGAGGGCGGCCGGGCTGGGCGGGAGGCTCAAGCCCAGACCTTCAGCCGGAGGTATGGTCACCCCCATAGGCCAACCGATGAAAGTGCTGAGGATGATGCCGGCCAAAACGGCGTAGCGGAATTTCAAGGCCAGAAGGCCGGCCGTCAGAAACAGGCCGATGAAGAACAACTGGACGCTTGGGTCCCCCAGTTGGCCCAAGGCCGGCAGACCGTTATTGAAAACGACGGTTCGGCTGTCAATGAGGCCGAGGCCGGCTATGAGCAGCCCCACCCCCCCGCAGACGGCGTATTGCAGCGATGGCGGGATTTCCCGAAGTATTTTTTCCCGCAGCGGAGAAAGGGATAGCAAAAAAAACAGGATCCCGGCCGTCAGGGCCGCGGCCGCGGCCTGAGGCCAGGACAGGCCCAGGCCCAGGATGGCCACGAAGGCGAAGATGGCGTTTATGCCCATGCCCGGAGCCACGGCGAAAGGCAGATTGGCGATGAAGGCCATGGAGAGCGAACCTAAAATGGCCGCCAGGGCGGTGGCGGTGAACAGGGCTTCGGCCGGGGCCCCGGCCTGGGTCAGAATAGCCGGATTGGCCGCCAGCACATAGGCCATGGCGCAGAAAGTGGTCAAGCCGGCACTGATCTCCACCAAGGGCCGGCTCTGGTGTTCCTTTAGCTTGAACATAACTTTTCTCCTTTTCAAACCTTAAAAAAAGACCCTCCCGTGGCCGTTTCCGGCCAGGAGGGTCTTTGCCTTCAACCACGCCTTGTTAAGCTCGGGCGGTTTTATGGGAGCCCGAATGTTCATCCGGTCTTCTGGCTTTCGGATCAACCGAAACGCCGCGGCCTTCCCGGGCTTTTGCCCGCCCAGTGGCGGGGCCTGACCGGCCCCTGAAAGCGGCGTTCGTCCCCGATTACAGCGGCGGGTCCGCCACGGATTCGCACCGTGTTCCGAGAGGATGAACTTGGCCCATATTAGCCTAATCCGGGGCGGCTGGCAAGTTTTGGCCGACTCCGGGTCAGGGGCGGATCATTGTGCAAAGAAAGCCTCCGTGTTATTATCCGGTTAGACTAAAACCTGAAATCCTGAAATCCGAGGTCAAGCATGCGCAGCCACAACATGACCAGGGAGGCCGCCCGGGCTCCTCACCGGGGCCTTTTGAAAGCTCTGGGCCTCACCGACGAGGAAATGGGCCGCCCCTTCATCGGCGTGGCCAGTGCCTGGAATGAAATAATTCCCGGCCACTGGCATCTGGACAAACTGGCCGAAGCCGTCTGCGCCGGGGTCCGGGCGGCCGGCGGGACGCCCTTTCGTTTCGGCGGCATCGGGGTGTGTGACGGCCTGGCCATGAACCACCTGGGCATGAAATACTCGCTGATGAGCCGGGAACTTATAGCCGACTCCCTTGAGATCATGGCCACGGCCCATCCCTTTGACGGCCTGGTGCTGATTCCCAACTGCGACAAGATCACCCCCGGTTTGGTCATGGGCGCCCTGCGCGTGAATATCCCGGCGGTGGTCATTTCCGGCGGGCCCATGCTGCCGGGACGCTATAAAGGACGGAACGTCGATCTGATCAGTGTTTTTGAGGCGGTCGGAGCCCGGGCCGCCGGCCGGATAACGGTCGAGGAACTGGAGGATCTGGCCGCCAGGGCCTGCCCCGGCCCGGGCTCCTGTGCCGGCATGTTCACGGCCAACAGCATGAACTGCCTCTGCGAGGCCCTGGGCCTGGCTCTGCCCGGCAACGGCACCATCCCGGCCGTGGCTGCCAGCCGCCTGCGCCTGGCCAAATACAGCGGCGAGGCGGTGATGAAACTGGTGGCCCAAAATTTGAAACCCCGTGACCTGGCCACCGAAGCCGCCTTCAGAAACGCCCTGGCCGTGGACCTGGCCCTGGGCTGTTCCACCAACACCGCCCTCCATTTGCCGGCCCTGATTCATGAAACGGGTCTCCCTTTTGAGCTGCGCTCCATCAATGAATTCAGCCGCCAGGTGCCTCACCTGGTGAGCCTATCCCCGGGCGGTCTCCACCACCTAGTGGATTTGGACGAGGCCGGCGGGGTCATGGCCGTGATGAAAGAACTGGCCTCGGCCGGTCTGGTCGATACCGAGGCCCTCACTGTAACCGGCCGGCCCCTGGCCGAGAGTCTGATTTCGGCCCCCGGAGTTGACAGCTCGATCATCCGGCCTCTGACCGACCCCTATCACCGGGAAGGCGGCTTGGCCGTACTCTACGGTGACCTGGCTCCCGATGGCGCGGTGGTCAAACAGTCGGCTGTGGCGGAAAAAATGATGAAGCATGAAGGCCCGGCCCGGGTTTTTGACAGCGAAGAGGCGGCCACGGCCGCCATTCTGGCCGGCCGCCTGAAACCCGGTGATGTAGTGGTGGTGCGCTACGAGGGCCCCAAGGGGGGGCCAGGCATGAGAGAAATGCTGACCCCCACGGCGGCCATCATGGGTTTGGGTCTGGGCGGGGAGGTGGCCATGGTCACCGACGGACGTTTTTCCGGCGGGTCCCAAGGGGCGGTGGTGGGGCATGTCTCGCCCGAAGCGGCCGACGGCGGCCCTCTGGCCCTGGTGCGGGATGGCGACCTGATCGCAATCGATATCCCCGGCCGCTGCCTGAGCCTGAAGGTGGGGGAGGAGGAAAGAGCCAGGCGCCAGGGGGGCCTGGCACCCTTTGAGCCTAAAATCAAGACCGGTTATGCCGCCCGTTACGCCCGGGCTGTCACCTCCGGGGCCAAAGGGGCGGTTCTGGAATAGCTGAAAACTTAGACGGCTTTGCTATCAGGACGCGGCGAACTCTGTTGCCAGGGGCTCGGCCTCCGGGTCGGCCAGGAAGAGCTTTAAGACCCGGCTTTGCCTGAGATCCTGGTAAAGGCGCAGAAAACCGACCCGGGCCAGTTCCAGTACGCTCAGAAAACTTAAGATGACTTCCCCCCGGTCCCGGTCCTGAGCGCAAAGTTCTTCAAAAGTACTCTGGACCTTGGCCTTTAAAAAAGTCTGGATTTCGGCCAGCCGACAGGCCAGGGTCTTGGGTTCCACCACAAATTCCAGGGTCGGTTCCGGCGGTTTCTGGTCGGAAACCCGGCGGAAGGCGTCCACCAGATCAAAGAGCGAAGCTTGAATGGAACTGTCGGTCTCGAATTCGATCGGGCCGCCCCGGCCGAAGACATCCCGGTCAAGGAGACGGCGCCGCCCCAAGGCTCTGGCCGCGTCCAGAAAAGTGATCTCTTTCTCGCCCAATATGGCCAAAAGAGGCCCCACCAGACTTGTTTGGATTTCCTCTGGTTCAAAATCCTCCTCTCGGGGCAGGAGGAGGCGGGATTTAAGGTGGATTAGAGTGGCGGCCATGACCAGGAAATCAGCGGCCACCTCCACGTTCAAGGCCTCCATCAGGTCCAGGTATTCCAGGTATTGGGAAGTGATGAGAGCCACGGAAATCTCGTTCATATCCACCTCGTTTTTTTGAACGAGGTGGAGCAGGAGGTCCAGGGGGCCTTCGTAAATTTGCAGTTTTACTGAAAGTTCGCTCATAATCAACTGTAAATGGCGTAAAAGAGGTGGAAGGCCAGGTAGCTGATCAAACGACCGAAGACCCCCAGGTAGGCAAGAATGACAAAAATCATTAAAAAAATCAAGTGGTAACTCCTATCAGCCAAAAAACGCGTCCAAGGGAGAGGTAAAAAGGCGGCCAGAGCCTGAAAACCATCTAAAGGCGGCAGGGGCAGCAGATTGAAAACCCCCAGGGCCAGGTTGATCAGGACTAGCAAATTGAGGATTTGAAAGAGCGGCCCATCCAGAAAAGGCCGGTCAAAAAGCCCGGCCTGAAAGGCGATTTTAAGGATCAAGCCCAGGGCCAGGGCGGAGATGATATTGAGGCCGGGCCCGGCCAAGGCCACCAAGGCCAGATCCCGGGCCGGGTTGCGGAAATTACGGGGATTGATTGGTACCGGTTTGGCCCAGCCGAAAAGCTGGGAGACCAGGAGAAAAATAGTGCCGAGAGGGTCAAGATGAGCCAGAGGGTTTATGGTCAGGCGGCCGGCCTGTTTGGCGGTATCGTCGCCCAGCCGGTGAGCGGCCCAGGCATGGGCGAACTCATGGCCGGTCAGGGCCAGGAGGACCGGAAGGATCATGAGGGCCAAATTGAAAAGATTTATTTTTTCCAACATGGACGGATTTTACTTGAACAGGCTGTTTTTATCAAGGCTGGTTGTTTGACTTTTTAGTTTACATAATATTACTTATCGGACATATATGGGTGGCTGGCAAACTGCCATCTTGATACCGGCTTGCCCGTTCTGCCTAAAAATGTTAAAATTCTCAAATAGTAAGGAGGCGGCATGACTCAAGACATCGGCCTTTTGTTCGACCACGCCCGGCCTGACCGCATCGGTCTCCCCGAGGCGGTTTTCTGTCAGGGCAAGCATCTGTCCGTTCTGGAAAAAATTCTGGTTGACCTTGGGCCGGCCCCGGAACGCCCCATCCTCTTCACCCGACTGGAACCGGCCGTCTTTGGTCAGTTGCCGCCAAATCTGACCTCCGGCTTAGACTACCATCCAGTCTCTCGCACAGCTTTCCACCGGCCTCTCAGACAGCCCGGCCAGGGGCCTGAAGTGCCCAGGGTGGCTGTGGTCTCGGCCGGTTCGGCCGACGCCTTCGTCACCTGGGAAGCGGCCCGGACCCTGGATTATCTGGGCCTGGGTCGTACGGTCTATGAGGACAGCGGCGTGGCCGGCCTCTGGCGTTTGGCCGGTCGCCTGGATGAAATTAACGCCCATCAGGTGGTCATCGTGGTGGCCGGCCTGGATGCAGCCTTGGCCTCAGTGCTGGGTGGCCTGACCCCAAAGCCCATCTTCGCTGTACCCACCTCGGTTGGTTACGGTCAGGCCCAGGCCGGGCTCACGGCTTTGAACAGCATGTTGGTGAGTTGTTCACCAGGCTTGGGGGTCTTTAACATTGACAATGGCTACGGAGCGGCCTGTGCCGCCGCCCGGGTCATAAACCTTATTGGCCCTCCGGCTTGAAGCCAAGCCCCAGCCCAAAAATCTCCCGGCTTCGGCTCCGGGTGGCTCGGGGCTTCAATAGTTCAATTTTATTGAATTTTTCTTTAAGATCCCGGCTAAAATCCTCACCCTCGGGACTTTGGAAAATTTTATATAGAAAATGCCCCCCGGACTTCAATAAAGCCTCGGCCCAGACCCAGGCCGCCCGGACCAGGGCCAGACTGCGAGCCTGATCAACCTCTTTCCGGCCGCAAGTGTCCGGGGCCAGGTCGGACAGGACCAGGTCAAAAGGGCCTTGGGGCTTGACCAAGTCCGGTGAGGCTGCCAGGATGTCGGCGGTCAGGAAAGACAATTGGGCCGGCTCAGCCTTCAAGGCCGGGGGCTTTAGGTCCAAGCCGAGGACCAGGCCTTCCCGGCCCACTTTTTGGGCCGCGTAAAGACTCCAACTGCCAGGGGCGCAACCCAGGTCCAGGACCCGTTGGCCCGGTCGGAACAAGTGATATTTCAGGTCCAGTTCCTCCAATTTGAAGACCGACCGGGCCGGGTAACCCGCCTGACGAGCCTGGCGGCTGTAATGGTCATCCAGGCGCGAACGGTCTTTGATGGTCATTTTGATTTCCATATTTTAAGTAAAATAAAGTATAAATTTATAAAAAGTAATGTTAAGCTTTAAAAAATAGGCGCCCCAGGGTCAGGCCTATGGCAGTCAGACCCAGAGCCCCACCCAGGTTGGCGGCCAAGGTCATAAATCCCAGGCCTAAACGGCCTTGATCCAGAAAATGAACTATTTCCCAGGAAAAAGCCGAGAAAGTGGTCAAGCCGCCCAAGAAGCCGGTGATGAGCAATAAGCGCCATTCTTCCGGCCAATCACTCCGGGCGATGAAGGCGGCCATCAAAAATCCGATCAAGAAGCCGCCACCCAGATTGACGGCCAGGGTGCCGAAGGGAAAGGCCGGGTCTCCGCCGACGGCCGGGTTGAACTTAACGCCTAAAAGCCATCTCAGGAGGGCGCCGGCGCCACCGCCGGCAAAGACCGCCAATATCTTAAGAAGCATTACTTTACGCCTTTATAAAGGAAAGCCCGCCCCCGAAAGGGCGGGCTTTTTGGACAGGCGCGTGAGCGTGACGCCCGGGCTTTTTAGAAAATACCCTTGACCTTGCCAGTGGCGGTGTCCACGTCAACACGGCGGTAGGCCGGGTCGGAGGCGGTACCGGGCATGAGGGTGATGGCCCCGGCCACCGGAACCACGAAGCCCGCGCCGGCATAGACCAGGCAGTCGCGGATGAAGAGCCGCCAGCCTTTGGGCCTGCCCTTTATGGTGGGGTCGGCCGACAGCGACAGGTGGGTCTTGACCATGCAGAGGCCCAGCTTGCTGATGACGGGGTCTTTTTCATAAAGGTCGAGTTTCTTGGCGGCCTCGGGAGCATAATCCACCCCATCGGCCCCGTAAACTTCCGTGGCGATGGTGTTGATGCTCGCCCGCAGGGGCTGCTTGGTCGGGTCATAGAGGAACTTGAAGTTCGGCTTGTCGTTGCAAGCTTCGACCACGGCCTCGGCCAGTTCCACTGCGCCTTCGCCGCCCTTGAGCCAATGTTCGGAGAGGGCCACGCGGGCGCCGTTGGCTTCGCAGATCTTGCGGATGGCGTTGATCTCGTCCTTGGTGTCGGTGACGAAGGAGTTGATGCAGACGACCGGGGCTATGCCGGCCTTCTTGACCGTTTCAATGTGAGCCAAGAGGTTGGCGCAGCCGGCTTCCACCTGGCCCACGTTTTCCTTCTTGTATTCTTCGGGCAGGGGCTTGCCGGGAACCGGAATGGGGGCGCCGCCATGGCACTTCAGGGCCCGCACGGTGGCCACGACAACGGCCGCGTTGGGCACCAGGTTTCCGAAACGGCACTTGAGGTTCCAGAACTTCTCAAAACCGATGTCGGCGGCGAAGCCGGACTCGGTGACGTGGTAGTCGCTGAATTTGAGGGCCACGCGGTCGGCTATGATGGAGCTCTGGCCGATGGCGATGTTGGCGAAGGGGCCGGCGTGGACGAAGCAGGGCTGGCCTTCCAGGGTCTGCATCAGGTTGGGATTGAGGGCTTCCACCATCCAGGCGGTCATGGCCCCGGCCACGTCGAGGTCGCTGGTGGTGACAGGCTTGCCGGTCTTGTCATAGGCGACCACGATCTTGCCGATACGCTCGCGCATATCCTTCAGGTCGTTGGCCACAGCCAGGATGGCCATGATTTCCGAAGAAACGGCGATGCCGAACTTGGACTGCATGGTGAAGCCGTCGGCCTTGCCGCCGAGACCGATGATGATGTTGCGGAGACACTGGGCCGCGAAGTCGATGATCCAGCCGTATTCCACCCGGGTGGGGTCGATGTCCAGGCGTTTGAGGCCCCGCTTGGACAGCTGTTCGTCGGTGTAGTTCCGTTCATGCTGCATGCGGGAGTTAATGGCCACCATGCCCAGGTTGTGGGAGTTCATAATGGCGTTGATGTCGCCGGTGAGACCCAGGGAGAAGGGGGTCAGGGGAACGCACTGGCTCATGCCGCCGCCGGCCGCCGAGCCTTTCACGTTCATGGTCGGGCCGCCGGAGGGCTGGCGGATGGCCGCGGTGACTTTCTTTTTAAGGACGCCCAGGCCCTGGGTCAGACCCATGGTGGTGGTGGACTTGCCTTCGCCCAGGGGGGTGGGGGTGATGGCGGTGACGTCAATAAACTTGCCGTCAGGCTTGTTTGCAAGGCGGCTTAAGGCCCTGGCATAGTCGATTTTAGCCACATAATGACCATAGGGCAGGATTTCGTCATCCTCAAAGCCCATATCCATGGCCAGCTTCCTGATTTTGATCAGGTGTTGTTCCGCCGCTTCCGCGATCTCGTAATCCTTGGCGCCTTTCGCCGTGTAATCTTGCCAATTCAAACCCATAATCGGAGCCTCCATATAAAAATAGTGTGGTGGCACAACCTTTTGACTTGGTTGTGGAAAGGGCGGATGAGCAACCGGAGCGATTAATTGCCTGCCGCGTCAGAAACAAGACGCAGATAACAACCTGCCCCGAAGGACGTCGGTAGATATTCAAGCCAAACCAAGGTATAGTTAAAGACGGTAATACTTTAGCATGCCCCGTGGTCAGTGTCAAGTCTTTTATTGGGTCGCCGCCTGGTATAAATTGGGAGAACCATGTTCTCGGAAATATTTCTGCCCGACGCGGCGGCCACGGCATCCGCGGGTCTGGATCTGGGCCGGCGGCTGGCCGGGGCCGGCCGCCGCGGCGCCCTGCCCTCTTCCTTCCTGATAACCTTGAGCGGCGACTTGGGGGCCGGCAAGACCACCTTCTGCCAGGGTCTGGGCCGGGGGCTGGAGGTGGAGGATCCAGCGGCCATAGTCAGCCCCACTTTCACCCTGGCCAACGAGTACCGGGGGCTGGTGGACATCTTCCATCTGGATCTCTACCGCCTGGAATCGCCCCGGGAATTCGCGGAGGCCGGGCTGGATGACTACCTCGCCCGCCCCGGCCTGACCCTGGTGGAATGGCCGGAAAAAATAGACTTCTGGCCGGCCGACCGCCTGGCCCTGGGCCTGGCTTTTCAAGGCGCGGGCCGTCTCTTGCGGGTCATCTCCGGGGCGCCCTGGTGTTAAGGCCAGAGATGGTCAAAAACGGTTGTTTTTGAGAAAGTCGTAGAGCAGCCAGAACCCCACCATAGCGGCCCCGAAAAACCCCAAAATCCCCAGGACGGGCATCCCGTGCCACAGGGGCGGGGCCTTGGCGTGGACCATGACCGCGGAGGCAATGACCAGGGAGGCCAGAACCACGGCAAAGGACAAACGGTAGCTGGCGCGGTCCAGGGTCTGGCGCAGCTCTTCCAGACCCTCGAGGTTGAAGTCGCTTTTCAGCCGGCCGCCGCGGATCATCTGGTAAAAGGGCTTGAGGTCGCCGGGCAGAAGGGCCAGAAAGTCAGCCGCGTCGGTCAGGGCGTTTTTCAGGCGCCGGGCCCAGTAGGCCGGGCTGACCCGGCGGCGGTATTGCTCCCTCAGGAAGGGTCGGGCCGCCTGGAGGATGTTGAAGTCGGGGTCAAGTTGGCGGCCCAGGCCCTCGATCTGGATCAGGGCCTTGACCAGGATCATAAGGTCTGGTGGCGGGGACAACTGGTGTTGGACGGCAATATCCAGCATGTTCTTCAGGGCGAGGCCCATGTCGAGATCCTTGAGGCTGCGGCCCAGGTGGGCTTCCAGGAACAGCTCCAGTTCCACTTCCAGCCGTTCCCGGTCCGGGGGCGGCGCTTCAGGTTCTACGGGTGCCAGCTTCAGGAGGGCCGAGGCGACCCCCCTGGCGTTATGGCGGGCGGCGGCCAGGGTCAGGTCCAGGAGTATTTCCCGGGTGTTCCGGTTCAGGCGGCCCACCAGGCCGAAATCCAGGAGGGCCACCTTGGGCCCTGACTGGATCAGGAGATTGCCCGGATGGGGGTCGCCGTGGAAATAGCCGAAGACCATGATTTGTTCCAGAACCACTTCGGCGCCGAAGACGGCCAGGGCCTTGAGATCGTAGCCGGCCGTCTTGAGGTTCTCGGGTTCGTTGAGTTTCAGGCCCTCCAGTTTTTCCATGACCAGGAGATTCTCGCCGCAGAGAGCCCGGTGGAGGCGGGGCACCCGTACTTTGGAGTTGGCCGCGTAGAAGCGTCCGAAACGCTCCTGGTTGGCGGCCTCCCGGCTGAAATCCAGTTCGGCCATGAGGCCGCGGCTGAATTCGTCCACCAGGGCCCGGGGCCGGAGAGCGGCTAGGGCCGGCAGGTGTTTTTCCACCAATTCGGCTAACTCCCCCAGAATTTCCAGGTCCGTGGTCACCTGTTTTTTCAGGCCAGGCCGCCGGACCTTGACCACCACCTTCCGGCCGTCGGCCAGGACGGCCTCGTGCACCTGGCCCACCGAGGCCGCAGCCAGAGGCCGGGGGTCGATGTTGGCAATTTCCCCGGATTCGATCAGGCTTCCGGCCAGACGTTCAACTTCGTCAAAGGGCAGGGGCTGGACGGCATTCTGCAGTTTGGCGAATTCCCTGAGGTAGGCTTCGGGAATGAGGTCGTCCCGGGTGGAGAGATACTGGCCCCATTTGATGAAGACCAGGCCCAATTCCTCCATGACCAGGCGCACCCTTTCCGGGCGGCCGGCTGTTTCCAGCCGGCTCTGCCCCAGGCCCACCAGGGTCCGCACATGGTCCAACAGGTCGGTCAGACCCAGGCGAACCAGAAGGTCGTCGAAACCGAACTTGGCCAGGACAGCCGTAACCTCCCGGGCCCGACCCAGGTGGCGATAGAGCCGGCCCAGGCGGGCCAAGCCCTGGGCGTTTTCAGGTTTCATGTCGTCTCCCTTTGATATTGAAGCCTCCGGTCGCTTATGGTAGCATGAAAAAACAATCAGAGCCACAAGGAGATAACTCATGTCCGAACTCCAGGATGCCGAAAAAGAAAAGACCTCCGCTGAACAAAACGATGAACATAATGAAAATATTAATAAAAATGAACCGGCCAGCCAAACCCTCCTGGATCTGGAAGCCTCTGGACTGACCCCTGAAGACATGGTTGAGGCGGCCCGCGCCGCGGCTGTGGATGAAAAAAAACGCCCCGCCCAGCAGGCCGCCCTGCCCTGCTTCCGCTGGCTGGTCCTCCTGCTTCTGTCGGCAGCCGGCGGTCTGGCCCTGGCCTGGTCGGGTGATGAAGAGAATATCCGGCTATGGGGCCTGGCCGGAATCATCCTTCTACTATTACTAATATCGGCCCTGCCCGCGGCCCGCTTATGCCCCCGCCTGCCGACCCGGGGCGGGTTGGCGGCCGCCCTCTTATCGGCCGCCTTTTTCATCCAGACCATTGAAGGCTGGCCGAAAACTTTTTTTCAGACCTGCCCGGCGACCATGGTCTGGGCCGGACTTCTGACTCTGGCCCTCCTTTGGACCATCGCGGCCGCGTTCCGCAAATTGGGCGGCCGCCCGATTACTATCCTGGTAGGTCTCTTGCTTGTTTATGCAGCCTCAGGTCCGGTCACGGCCCTGGTCAGTCACTTCTTCGGACCGGGCCTGACCTGGGAGGTCCTGAACACCAGCCCGGACTTTTTGACCGGGATATTACCTTGGTATCTTTGGCCCACGGCCTTGACTCTGGGATTGGCCCTGCCTCTGGCCGCCCTCCTGTCCTTGGGGGATCAATGGTCCTCCCTGCGTCGGCCGGGAGCCAGGCATGGCGGTAATTTCTTCCTGGCCCTGGCCTGGCTGGGACTTTTGCCTTCCGGTCTTCTGCTGTTCTCCCCGGCGGCGGATCATTACCCGGATCTGGTCAAGAAAATTCAGGGCTTGGCTCCGGTTCTGGCCGGAGTCGAGCCGGCTCCGGTTGCTCCGGCCGTGATACCTCAACCCCCGGCAGCCGTCCAGCCCCCACCCGTCCAGCCGAAAGCCGCGACTGTTCCGGAGGAAACGCTGGAACCGGAACCCATTGAGCCGACTCCGGCCACTGCTCCAGATACCCCGCCGCCGTCCGAACCTCTAGCCGCAGACCCCCCTGCCCTTCCCCCGGATTCCGTTGCAGAGTCTGCGCCTCCGCCATCCGAACCTCAAACAAAGGCCGCCGAAGCCCAACCGGCGGCCACTCCGGAGGACCTGATAACGGCCCGGCTAAAGGAGCTTCAGCTGACGGCCAGGCTGGAAGAACTTCAGCGCCGGAACGAGACTTTGGAGTTCAGGGTAGATGACCTGGAAGCCAGGCTGCAGCTTTTGAGCGACAGGCTCAACCAGTTGGAAAGGCCGGAACAGCCGCGGAATCTCACCCCGCCCTTGCCGCCGGAATTGGAGACCCCGAAAAACCTGACCACCCCGGACCAACCCCTGGCCGCCCCGCCAAAAAATGGTGAGAACGAGTGGGAAACCCCTTATCACGGCGGCTCGGCCACCTGATACCAACCGGTATCAGTTTCGATGCCGGCGCAGACCAGGAAGTCTTTGAAAAAACCAAAGTAAAAGATAGACATAAACCCGGGCTTCAATTCCATGTCTGTTGATGAAACCCAGCACATCATTCATAGCTTTAAAAACAGACCTTATTTTGGCCCGGCTGAACAATTTGGAATTTGCGGAATCCGTTCTTAGGTGGTATCGATAAAAGGCGCCGTCAACAGTTTTCACTCCAGGGGCCAGGCAGACGGCCTTGATGAGAAAGGCGACATCTTCACCTATGGGCACGCCGGCCGGAAAATCAACGGCCGATCCACGGATATATTCCGCGTTATAAATCGCAGTCATAAATTGATAATTGAAGTTGAACCTCTCGTTTCTGATCCGGTCATTAATATAATCGCATTTGATCGACCTCTCTTCCATAATTCGCACAAGTGTGCCCTTGACGATTACCGCGCCGGTCTTGACGGCCTGTTCATATAGCTTTTCATAAAAATCAAGGTCTATCTCGTCATCGCTGTCCACAAACCCCAGGTATTCGCCCCTGGCCGCGGCCACAGCCGTGTTCCGGGCCACGGCCGCGCCTTGATTTTCCGAAAACTCAATTACTTTTATACGAGCGTCCCGGGCCTCATATTCATGTAAAATGGCCGGCGAATCATCTTTTGAGGCGTCGTTGACGCAAATGATTTCAATGTCCCCCAAAGTCTGCCTGGTCACGCTGTCCAGACAGCGCTTGAGGTAAGGCGCGGTGTTATAGACCGGAATGATGACCGAGACTTTGGGCCGGGAAGGCATGACGTTATCCCACTGCCGTTTCATCCTGATGGATATTTATCAGGGCTTCAAGTTCGGCGGTCTTTTCGGCCACCAAGCCCGGCCGGCCCCGGCTTTCCAGGTTCAGCCGGATCAAGGGTTCGGTGTTGGAGGCCCGCAGGTTGAAGCGCCATTCGGGCATTTCCAGGCTCAGTCCGTCCAAGTGTTCCACCTTCACCGCCCTTCGGTCATAGCGGGCCTTGACCGCGGCCATCAGGGCCGGGCCGTCAGCCACCCGGAAATTCATCTCTCCGCTGCAGGGGAAAAGGTCTTGGCGCTCAGCCACCAGGGCCGAGAGGGGCAGCCCCTTCCGGCCCATGAGTTCCAGCACCAGGAGCCAGGGGATCATGCCGCTGTCGCAATAGCCGAAATCGGCGAAATAGTGGTGGGCGCTCATCTCGCCACCATAGACGGCTTTCGCCTTCCGCATGGCCGCCTTCACGAAGGCATGGCCGGTCTTGGAGACCATAGGCCGGCCTCCGGCCCGTTCCACAATGTCAATGGTGTTCCAAATCAGGCGGGGGTCGTGGATTATGGACGCCCCGGGGTATTTTTCCAAGAAAAACCCGGCGAGCAGGCCCACCAGGTAATAACCCTCAATGAAGCGGCCTTTTTCATCAAAGAAAAAGCAACGGTCGAAATCACCGTCCCAGGCCAGGCCCAGGTCGGCCCCGCTCCGGCGCACAGCCTCGGCCGTGTAAGCCCGATTTTCAGAGAGCATGGGGTTGGGCAGGCCCAAAGGGAAAGTTCCGTCAGGTTCCCAGCCTACTTTTATAAATTCTATTGGCGCACCCCGGGCGGCCAAGGCTTGTTCCAAGAGACTCAAGATCGGCCCGGCCGCGCCGTGGCCGGGATTGACCAGAATTTTCAGGGGCGGCAGGTTTTCGACCTGGACATAATCCAGAAGATGCTCGATATATTCAGCCCTGAAGTTGGTCAGATGTAAATCACCCTGGGTCGAGTCCGAGGTAAAGGCCCCGCTCTCCGCCAAAACGCGAATAGCAATGAAGTCCTCCTCCTCCAGCGGCCGGGCCTTCCGGCCGATGAATTTTATACCGTTATCAGTCAAGGGGTTGTGGCTGCCGGTGACGGCCAGGCCGCCGTCGAGGTTTTGACTGAAGGCGGCGTAATAGACTTCCTCGGTGCCGGCGAGGCCAAGATCCAGCACCTCGGTGCCGGCCCGGCGCAAACCATCGATCAAAGCCGCGGCCAAGCTGGGGCTGGAAAGTCGGGCGTCCCGGCCCACGGCCACCCGGCGGGCAGCCAAGTGCTGTGCGAAAGCTCGGCCGACATGTTCAACGACAGCCTCGTTCAGGTCATCGTCAACTCGGCCTCGCAGGTCATAGGCCTTAAAACAGCTCAGATGCTTCACCGGGACGCCGCCTGGTTTTTCAGATAGTGAGGCAGGATTTCCGCCGGCGGCCCTTCGGCTTTCACCCGGCCTTCCTCCAGCCAAACCAGCCGGTCGCAGTTCTCCACCGTGGTCAGGCGGTGGGCTATTATGACCACCGTGGTTTTGGCCGGCAATTTTTTGATGGTTTCGGCTATGATATTTTCGCTGCCTTGATCCAGGGCGCTGGTGGCCTCGTCAAAGATGATTATTTGCGGTTGAGTAAATAGAGCCCGGGCAATGGCCACCCGCTGGGCCTGGCCTCCGGAGAGTCCCTGGCCGCCCCCGGCCAAGAGCCTGTCCAGACCCTGGGGATGGTCAAAGACGAAATCCATGGCCGCCTGGCGGCAGGCTTCTTCCACGGACCGGTACTCGTATGGTTCCCCCCATTTACTGAAAGCCACGTTTTCGGCCACCGTACCCGGCAGAAGCAGAGGGTTTTGAGGCACGAAACCCACCAGGCGCAGATAGGCGGTCCGGCCGGCCGGGGATAATTCCCGGCCGTCGATCAAAAAACAGCCGGACTGGGGATAGACCAGGCCGGTTAGTAATAAGGCCAAGGTGCTTTTGCCGGCCCCGGAAGCCCCGATGAGGCCGATGGTTTCTCCCCGCGCAATAATCAGGTTCAGGTTGGTCAGGGCCGCATCTTGTCCGTCGGGATAATGAAAATTTATATTTTCCAGGGTCAGGTTCTGATCAAAACGGAAATCCGGGTCTGGCTCGGGCAGTGGTTCGGGTTCTTCGGCGATGAAAGTTTCCAAAAGTTCCAGGTAGGACATGGCCGCAGGCCGCAGGCTCCGGATGGACAGGGTATAGGTCAGGGTGCGGTTGACAGCCGGCAGCACCCGCCAGGCGGTGAGCATGAGCATGGATATTGCGGAGACGATGGCCGGCATGGATAGATCCCAAACCAGTAAACCGATGGTCAAAATGGAAATGGTGGCGAAGCCGATGAGTTCCAGCACCAGGGAAGGAAGATAGTTGGAAAAAGTCAGAAAAACCCGCACCGGCCGCCCGGCGGCCAGGGTGGTGTCCATTTTTGAAAACATGGCCGCTTGGCGGTGATAGATGAGAATTTCGCGCAAACCCTGAGCCAAGGCCAGACGGTCGGCATATTCGGTCAAGTCCAGGTCTCGGCGCTTCTGGGCGGCCGCGTCCAGACGGCGGCGCAGGAGCAGAAAGAGGCCCAGACTGCACAGGCCGAAGACAACCATCACCAAGAGAGTAAGTTTGGGTTCGGCCAAAAATAGACTGATGAATAAGGCTAGGCAGCAGATGACGTTGCTGTAAAGCAATAAAAGAAACATCAGAAAATTTACCAAGTGGTCACGTTGGCTGAACTTGTGGATGACGGTTTGGCTTTCGGCGGATATATGCCAGAAGTAACTTTTGTTCAGATAGCGCCGCAGGGTTTCCCGGTTGATATAAAGGCAGACATTTTCGGAGAACAGGGCTGTTTGACGATTGAGCAGGGCGAACAAGCCGACCTTCAAGAAAATGAAGACGGTCATCAGAATGCTGGTGAAAGTTATCAATTGGCGGTGGCCGTCACCCCAGGTCTTCAGAACGGGGCTCAGATCCAAGGCTATCCGGACTATAATGTTGTTCTGGGCCGCCTCCGGGGCGGCCAGGCTTAGGGCGAAGAGGGAGATGACCAGAAGGGTGGAGGTCTCGACGAGGGCGGAGATGATTTGAATGAATAATACCCGCCAAAGGTCCAGACGCAAACGGCCCGGCAGCAACTGGTATATCTTACGGCCGTCCTGGATGAAGGCCCGATAGATGGCCGAGGGCAGTTTATGGGGATAAAGGTTAATCATTGGCTATAATGGTATATAAGTGAATTGCTGAAAACCTCAATTAGAAATTTTGCACCATTTCTCAGGCCGGCCTGTTTTTTTATATATCGGATTCCGGAAAAATCAACACCTTCAAGCAGTTGACGGGCGGTTTTAGCGGCTTGAGTATATTGAATAATATAGTGTTTAAGGATCAAAACGGTTGCGGGATTTGTCAAACTGGCCTTATAGGCATAAAGCCCGGAACTGTAAAATGGTCCCCAATAATGTCTTACGCCGTGCGCGTGATAGAAAATGAGCGGTGCACCGGCGATGCTTATACTGACATCTGTTGCGCGTATGTCCATGTCTTCCACATTCCAGGGCGCAACACCGCCACCGAGATTCTCCATGACATGCACACCTTCAAATTTGGTGGGAAATACATCCAGATATTTTTGATCGGCAAAACGCGTTTCTTCAAGCCTGTCAAAACACCACTCCAAGCACGCCTTTCTATACCAGGAGAGACATTTCAAACCTGAGGGAGTATTGCGGAAAGTCAGCCAGCTTACATTGTATAAACCCCATTTCCGCTTCTCTGACAAGTGTGAAGAAAATCGGTGCGGCGTGATAATGACGGAAGCTTCTCCGGCCTCTGAAAACAGCGGTTCCGGTGAATCAAAAAACATCATATCCGCATCAAGATATGTAATTTCAGACAAGCCATGACCAGTCAACAGATACCAAGGCAGACAAGGAGTTATGGTGAAATAATACTCAATAAGGCTGCGGGTCGAACGGGCTGCGGCCAGTTCCGGGTCAACCGTTTCAAGCGTGCTCAGACTGATCGTCGAAACAAAAGGGTATGCCAACGAAGAAAGCGCGTCATGACATTCATCTGAAAGACACAGAACATAGGCCTGGGCTTCAGGGTAATGCGCATATAGGCTTTCCAGCATGACCATACCGTGTGGCAGATAGTTATGATCGAAATAGGTACAAAAACGACGAATCACAGATAGCGCTCCAGTCGCTGGGCAAAATACTCCAGCGTCCAGCGAAGCCCTTCTTCCAGGGAGACTACGGGACACCAGCCGAGTTCCTCTCGGATGCGCGTATCCTGAGAGTAATAATCACCGATGTCTATTTTTTTCCGTTCTTCCGGGAATTCCTTCAGAACATATTCGCCGCTACCATGCGCGTTAATGAGTGCGTCAGCCAATTGCCGGAGGCTGACCACTTTGTCGCCGCCGAGGTTATAAACCCTGCCGTCAGCCCCGTCTGTAGCGGCGGCCAGCAGCAGGGCTTCAACGCAATCATCAACATAAGTAAAGTCCCGCAGTTGTTCCCCACCCCAGACATCGAATGGCCTGCCTTCCAGAATAAGGCGCACCCAAATGCCCACAAATGTCTGCCGGGCGTCTTTGATGCGCATACGTGGTCCGTATGTATTGGTAAGGCGCAATACGGTGGAGCGGATGCCGTAAACGGTATGATAGAGCAAATGACACCATTCACCCGCCACTTTATGAATGCCGTTAATATCCACCGGACGGACGGGATGTTCCTCGTCCACCGGCAGGTATTCCGGTTTGCCGTAAATCTGCCTGGTGCTGGCGAAGATGATCTTAACGCCGGGATTATGGGCGCGGCAGGCTTCAAGGATGGAAAGCTGCGCCTTGGCGTTGATTTCCAGATCAGTAAAAGGATCCGTCATGGAATCCATGTGGCTGGTCTGCCCCGCCAGGTTGAACAGAAAATCCTTATCTTGAATGAGGTAGCGCATCGCGTACTGATCGCGGACATCGGTGATATTCAGGACAAGCTTGTCGCGTAGGCCTTCCAGGTTGGCCGGATTGCCACCGTATTCCGGGATAAAGCTGTCAGCGATGGTCACCCGTGCATCAGCTTCAACAAGACGCCGCGCCAAGGCTGAGCCGATGAAGCCTGCTCCGCCGGTTATAAGAATATTGGCTCCTGAAAATTCCATATCAGTTCCTCAAGCACCCGCCTTGGCCCATTCCCGCACTGCGGAACAAATCCGGGCCATCTCCCTTTCCTCCAATTGAGGAAACATGGGCAAGCTGACAAGTTCGTCTCTAATGCGCTGGGTAACCGGAAGACCACCGGGGGCCAGTTGGATACGGCCTTTATAGGCGGGCTGTAAATGTACGGGAACGGGATAATGAACGGCGGTTCCTATGCCACGGGCTTTCAGAAAAGCCATAAAGGTTGTTCTTTCGGGGCAGAGCGCGACATACAGGTGAAACACGTGTTCGGCCCAAGATGCAACAACGGGCAAGGTTAAGCCGCAGTTTGCGAGTTCCGTGCCGTAAACGGTCGCGATACGTTTGCGTTCGACGTTGTCCGCATCCAGGTGAGCAAGTTGTATTGCAAGGATCGCGGCCTGTAATGGGTCCAACCGGCTGTTGATACCCGGTACTGAGCTGATGTATCGTTCCTTCCAGCCATATTGGCGCAAGGCCAGAAGTTTTTCGGCCAACCCAGCGTCATTAGTGGCGATCCCACCGGCATCCCCCAGGGCGCCAAGATTCTTGGTGGGATAAAAACTGAAGGCCGCCACCTGGCCCATGGTTCCGACCATACGTCCTTTGTAACGCGCACCATGGGCCTGGGCGCAATCTTCGAGGACTGCGCACCCGTGCTTTTCGGCAATGGCAAGGATGGCATCCAGGTCACAGGGGTGACCATAAAGATGCACGGGAATGATGGCGGCCGGCGTAAGTTCTGGTTGTGATTTTTGAAGGATCGTCTCTTCCAAGGAATCAGGATCCATGGTGTAGGTTATGGGATCAATATCCACGAGAACAGGCACAGCTCCTGCCCGCTCAATGGCAGCAACGGTCGCCACCGCGGTGTGGGAAACAGTGAATACCGTTTTGCCAGGCCCTGCGTCTAAAGCGCGCAGGGCTAATTCCAAGGCATCCGTGCCGTTGGCGCAACCCACGGTGTAAGCAAGGCCAAGATAGGAGGCAAAGGCTTTTTCAAAGATTTCCACTTCCGAACCGAGAACATATTGCCCACTGTCCAGGGTGCGGATCACGACATCTAAAATTTTCCGCTTGCGCAGGACATAAGCGGCATTAGGATTGGCGAAAGGAATAATTGCCATTGCTACAACATACGCTCCACTTTACGCAAAAATTGCCTGATTATGCGCAAAATATAACCGCATGACGCTGCGACAGCGCTTGGCCAGTCTGGATAGTCGCCTTCCCGGCGTACTGTGTTTTCTTGGATATGACGGCGTTGGAGAAAACGCAATACAATGGGCGACAGACAATCTTTCAGCAAATTTTTACATTCCTGCCGGGAAGGGAGAAACGGTAGTAGGGTACGGATACCGTGCTTGATCGTGCGCCAACAAGAGGGACTGGCCTTAAACTTAGAATGAAACGCCATGTCCGCTTGCCGCATGGCGGCATCTTCTTGCGGTGTTTGCTTTTCCACCAGGATCGGCCTGTCAGTCAAGACGACATCTAATAAATCTGTAGTTCCGACATTGGTTCCATGTCCATCACCGCCGATATGTTGAACTAAAGATCGGCCTGGGTGCAGGGTGTACATATCATGGATAAAAGCTGTCGCTCGCCAGCGCACTGCCCATGAGATCAAGACGCCGCCACGGTGGGCCCGCAACATTCCCATGTAGTCGTAGCTGTTATTACAATTAAAGGCATGTGTTAATTTACGTTGCCGCAATTCAGCCCGCAAAATTTCTGGATTCGGTTCAAATAACGCCCAAGCTCGTTTCCAGGTGGCCCAACCCAAGCAGTCCGCACCGCGTAGAAAAAAAGTTTCCGGTGGATTTTCCACAGTATGCGGGAAGCACCAACCATGGATGGAAGCCACTTGGGGGTCATCGGCATACAAGTCCAGGCCGATATTCATATAACGTAAAAAATATGGGGATGTGACCAGGTCGTCTTCCAGCACAATTACCCGCCCGTAGGCGGCTATAATATCCGTCACGCCGTTGGTGATGTTTTTCGCCAATCCCCAATTGTTCTCACGATAGACCACAGCAACAGAGAAAAAGCCGGAAGTTGTACGGGCTATATCGCGTACGGCATTGGTTTTCACCATTTCCTTTTCAGTCCTTGGTCCATCGCAGAAAATTGTCAAATCACTTTCAGCAGCCAGCTCATTGACTGCTAAAGCCTCCAATGTACGGCGCAAGTGTTCCGGGCGATTGAAAGCGAATAGGGCTATTGGCGCGGGCATAAGTTTTTATCCTTGAACTTCTCTTTAAGTGTGGCAAACCGTTCAGGACCAAGCAGCGTGGTAAGAATTTTTGCAAAAAATCTTCGTATCTTGAATCGGAAAAACCACCACCACCTTTCCCGGCTGTCATCGAAGATGATACGGGAATCATAAATGCGCCATTCCGCTCTGTAGATCGATGTATAGATGATATCCAAGTCAGGAGAATGTTTTCTGATCAATTGATTATTCATGTCAGCTTCCGGACCATAATAACTATTATTCCGTCCCTGAGGTACATGGGCGTAATTGTGGTTTTGATGCAGCACCGGGGCTCCCGATGTGGCATTGAGCAAAGGGATGCCGGTAGCGGCAATTGTCCATATCAGCCAATTGTCCCAACCGGGACGGCCGACAACGAAAGCCGGCATATGCCGCAGCAATCCGCAGGGAAAGGCAAAATAATCCATGCCATACGAAGCATGTAATTTCCCGCGTTTCCGACGTATATGTTCCAATTTTTCCGGCCATCCTTCCTCAAAGGAAAGAGATTCCGTAATATCAATATCCCAACGGCGACCGATCATCAGGAAATTTTTCCATCTTCGCACGGCAAGTTCAAGAGCTTCGAGGAAAGACGGAAGAAGTAAAATATCGCTATTGATCCAACAGACTAAAGGTGTTTCAGCGATCGCCTGCGCTTTTTCAAACATATCGTTAAGAAGCGGTGTTCCATAATCGCTTTTACTAACATGAGGAATATGGATAAATTTGAATTCGCTGGTCGCTTCCGCAACACCATCTTCTTCTCCAAAGACGATGCATCGCAGACTGAGGGTCCGCCAGCAAGCAAGGGCGTTGCGCTGAATAATAGCGTTATGCTCGCTGAAAGGCTTGGGGCAGGTGAACAATGTACACAGATCATTCATAAATACTGCGCCAACCTTGAGGTAAAATAGTCCAGCGTCCGGCGAAGCCCTTGTTCCAGGGAGACCGCGGGGCGCCAGCCAAGTTTTTCGGAGTACAAAGGGTGCCCATTATCGCGGCCTAGCCCAGACAATCAGGTTATCGCCCACACCGCACACGTCAAGCAAGCGCGTGATTAAGGCAAAAACATAACAGCGATGCAGGACGCCGGCCAGAGCCAGCCGGCAGGATTCTGTTGCGGAGAGTTTTCGGGTGCTCCTAGGATCCCAGAAGGGAGATTTTTCTCCTTCCGCGTTACGTAGCCCATTATGAATAAACTGATATTGCATCCAGGCCGAGGCTGTCACGGTTTTTATCCGCAAAACGCTATATCCCGCATCGCACAAAAGTCGCGCTACGGCCTGACGAGTATATAGCAGAACATGATATGGCGGATGCCAATGTATCCAGCGGCGTCCGAGCAATTTCGCCAGCAGGCTGCCCGCATTAGGCGTCGTCAACAGTAAGGTACCGCCCGGCTTGAGCACTGTACGGACATCGCGTAACAGCGTGAGCGGTTCATAATTATGCTCCAACACCTGATCCAGTGTCACATAATCTAATGAGGATGGTTCCCAGTCAGCGGGTTTAAACACACCCTGTCGAATATCAAGGTGCTGGGATACCGCGACACGTTTCACGTTGACATCCAATTCTGTCCCATGCGCGGAACAACCTCGGTTGCGATGATAACCCAAGGCGTTACCGCAACCGCACCCGATGTCCAGAATACGAACATTCTTCGGAATATACATGTACGCGTTTGATCGGCCCTGCAACCAAGCGGCGAATCCGGGAGTCCAGGAATATGGTCTCCAGTCGGCTTCCAAAAAGGTAGAGCGCGGGTAATATTCGGAGTACAGACCTTCCATTTCGGTGTCATCCATGCCCCGCCGTTGAAAAACAAGTCCGCAGGCCGGACAATGATAATAAGCGAAGAGCCCGGGAAAACCGTGTCGGTCGTCGTGTATCTTCAACCCAAAAGGCGCATCGGCATGGCAGATGGGGCATGATGAATTTAATTGCGTCAGAATTTGCTCCGAATCAGATCCAAACGCGGTTAAAGGCAAATACGGCAGAGGTATAGCAGGGTTAAGTATGACTCCACTGACCAATCAATAACTGGAACGAAACAATTTGACCGCCAGGCGCCTCTCTCCCTGCCATAGGCGCCGTCTTAAACTTTGCGGAAATAAGAGCCGAGCCCATAGTATCAGCCCGGACAAAATTTTCACTTTCAGGGCCTTTATTAAATCATTTCCCAATATCACAGGATTAAGAGCATATTTACGGTAAGCGCGGCTCCGTTCCATATAACCTGGAGAATCGGATTCGGAACCGGCCCAGGTGCTGGAGCCTTCAAAATTGAAAATGGCGACGACCAGAGGCACATATTCGTAACTGGCCTGCCAGCGCAGAACGGCCCGCATAAACCATTCATAATCGCCCATTATTTTGTAGCTGGTATCGTAGAGACCTATTTTACCAAACAGGCTTTTCCTGATGAAAACAGCCTGGTGGGTCAGGGTGTGCATCTTGAAATAAACAAGCCCCAGCCGCCGCCGGCCCATGGGCAGGATCGGCCAAGGCAGAAAACCAGTCTCACGGGAAATCACTTCTCCAAAAACGATATCGGCTTTAAGGGACGGCTTTAATGGAGCCAAAAGTTTATTATCGGTTTCAAACCTGAAGAGCCGGGCCAAAACCAGGGGACCGGCCAGAGAGTCACCTCCGTTGAGGAAGAGCAGGTACTCCCCTCGGGCCTCTTTTATACCCTTGTTCATGGCCTCATAGATGCCGCCATCCGGCTCTGAGACGAAAAAGGACATATATTGGCGGTAACGGTTCAAAACTTCCAGGGTCCCGTCAGTGGAAGCACCGTCTATCACCAGCCATTCAAAGTCGTCAAACGCTTGGGCGGCCACGGAACGGCAAGTTTCCTCGATCAGCTTTTCATTGCGGCAGATGGTGATGATGGAGACTTTAGGACCAACCGCCAGCGCGTCCCTGGAGATATGCCCCTCGACCCCCCTCATTTGGCCAGCCCCCGAATTCGGCTTTCGGGTTGGGCCAGGAACCAGTTGTAAGTTGCGGTCAGCCCTTCGCGCAGGGCTATCTTGGGCTGCCAGCCCAGGGAGGAAATTTTGGAAATATCCAGCAGTTTACGGGGCGTGCCGTCGGGTTTTGAGCGATCCCAAATTATTCCCCCGGCAAAACCCAACACCTCGGCCACCAGGCCGGCCAAGCTCTTGATGCTGATTTCCCGGCCTGAGCCGATATTGATCATTTCCGGAGCGTCATAATTCTCCATTAAAAAAAGGCAGGCTCCGGCCAGATCATCAACATGCAAAAATTCACGTAAGGGTGCGCCACTGCCCCACAGGGTCACGTTTTCTGCCCCTCTGGTTTTGGCTTCATGGAATTTTCTGAGCATGGCCGGCAGGACATGGGAATTTTCCAGATCGAAATTATCCCCCGGGCCGTAAAGATTGCTTGGCAGGGCGGAGATGACCTTAAGGCCGTATTGCTCCCGATAGGCCTGGCCCAGCATGAGACCAGCTATCTTGGCAATGGCGTAGCCCTGATTGGTGGGTTCCAAAGGGCCGGTCAAGAGGCTTTCTTCCCGAATGGGCTGGAGCGCCAGACGGGGATAGATGCAGGAAGAGCCTAAAAGAAGTATTTTGGCCGCGCCCTGCCGTTGGGCCGCCCGCAGGAGGCTGGTATGAATGAGGATATTTTCATGCAAATAATCGACCGGGTAGGTTTTATTGGCCAGGATGCCGCCCACCTTGCCGGCAGCGGAAAATATGTATTCCGGCCTCCGGGCGGCGAAAAAACCCTCGGTGGCTTCTTGATCGGTCAAATCCAATTCCGCGTGACCGGCCAGGATCAAGTGCTTGAACCCCTCTTTTTCCAAAAGACGAACCAGGGCCTGGCCGACCAGGCCCTGGTGGCCGGAAACATATATCCGGCTGTTCTTATCCATAATTTACCCTGGGGCCTCGCGCCGCGGCCACCCGCTCGAGGTCGGCCGCCACCATCAGGCGGCAAAGTTCCTCCACTCCGGTTTTGGCCTCCCAGCCCAATTTAGCCTTGGCCTTGGCCGGGTCGCCGATGAGGATATCCACCTCGGCCGGGCGGTAGAATTTGGGGTTGACCCGGACCAAAACGCGGCCGGTCCTGGGACAGACTCCCTCTTCGGCCACCCCTTCACCTTGCCAGGTTATCTCCATATCCACGGCCTCAAAGGCCAAACCCACGAAATCGCGCACCGTCACAGCCCGGCCGGTGGCCAGGATATAGGTATCCGGCTCCGGGTCTTGGAGCATGAGCCACATGCCTTCCACATATTCCCTGGTGTAGCCCCAGTCACGCTGGGCCGAGAGATTGCCCAACTCCAAGCAGTCCCGCCTTCCCAATTTAATGCGGGCCACGGCGTCGGTTATCTTGCGGGTGACGAACTCCAATCCCCGTAAGGGGGATTCATGATTAAACAGAATGCCGCTGACTGCGAAAAGATCATAACTTTCGCGATAGTTTATGGTCATCCAATGAGCGTAGAGCTTGGCCGCACTGTAGGGACTGCGGGGATAGAAAGGCGTTTCCTCGGTCTGAGGTATTTGCTGGACTTGGCCGAACATTTCGGAAGTCGAGGCCTGATAGAAGCGGGCGTCGGGCTTGATCTGGCGGATAGCCTCCAGGATGTTGACTAGCCCCAGGCCGTTTATTCCGCCCGTGGCCAGGGGTTGGTCAAAGGAAATGCCCACGAAGCTCTGGGCAGCCAGATTGTAAACCTCGTCCGGCCTGGCCCTGGCTATCAGTCGAAGGCTGGAGGAAAGGTCGGTCAGGTCGTATTCCACCAGTTCCAGGCCCGGGCGGCCCAAAAGGCCGAAGTGTTCCAGCCGCCAGAAATTGAGAGTGCTGCTGCGGCGATAGGCGCCGAAAACCTGATAACCCTTGTCCAGCAGAAGCGCGGCCAAGTAGGCCCCGTCCTGGCCGTTGACCCCGGTTATAACGGCCGTCCTGGTCATGCCGTCCCCCGCTTTTCAGGCTCGGCTGCCGGGACCCGGCCGTAAACATCGTCGAAGCGCACTATGTCGTCTTCACCCAGGTAGTCGCCGCTCTGGACCTCAATGATGACCAGGTCAATGAGGCCCAGATTGGCCACCCGGTGCTTGTGGCCGGCCTTGATGTAGGTGGACTCGTTGGTGTCCACCAGGAAAACCTCGCCATTGCGGGTCACCTCGGCCAGGCCGCTGACCACTATCCAGTGTTCATTACGGTGGTGATGCCGCTGGAGAGAGATGGCCGCCCCGGGTTTGATCTCCAGGCGCTTGATCTTGAAGCGCGGGCCTTGGCCCAGGAGGGTGTAGCTGCCCCAGGGGCGGTGGGCCGTGCGGTGCTGGCGATGGGTCTCCTTCTCCTCGGACTTGAGGCGGTTATAGATTTTTTTGACTTCCTGCTCCCTGTCTTTCCGGGCCACCAGAAGGGCATCGGGCGTATCCACAACCAGGAGATTCTCCACCCCCAGGGCGGCCACCAGGCGGTCCTGGCCGCAAATATCGCAATTTTGAACATCTTCCAGAACGGCTTCCGTGCCGCTGAAGACATGATTTCCCCGGTCATCGGCCGAATTAAGCCCGGCCAGGACGGTCCAGGAACCGATATCGTTCCAGCCCAGGTCGCAGGGCACCACGGCCACCTGGTCTGATTTTTCCATTACGGCATAGTCTATGGAAATGTCGGGCACGGCGGAGAACCAGGACTTCGGCCATAATCCGACGACATCTGGAACTGAGGGGGACTCTATGGTCGAGTTTGAAGCCTGGGGTCGGTCCTGGGTTTTGGCCTCATTCAGGCAGGCGGCCACTCCTGAGAGAACCTCAGGCGCCCAGCGGGCCAACTCTTCCAGCATAACCCCGGCCCGAAAGCAGAACAGGCCGGCGTTCCAATAGAAATTACCCGCAGCCAGATAACCCCTGGCCTTTTCCTCATCAGGTTTTTCTATAAAACGCCGTACTTTATGGCCTTCGGCTTCAATGTAGCCGAAGCCGGTTTCAGGGTTGGTAGGCTTAAGACCGAAGGTCACTAAGTAACCTTGGCCGGCCAAGTCCAGAGCCCGGGTCACGGCTTCGGCGAAGGCGGCCTGGTCGGCAATGAGGTGGTCGGCCGCCAGGATGAGAAGCGGCGCTTCCGGCCCATGGCTCCGGGCAATTTCCAGAGCGGCGGCGGCAATGGCCGGGGCCGTGTTGCGGGCGCAGGGCTCCAGGATGTAGGTTGACGGGAGATTCAGGCCGGCGGCCCGATAGGCTTCTCTGGCCTTGAAGTGGAGTTCCCGGTTGGTTACGGTAATGAGTTCCCTGGTCTGGGAGAGACCCGCCGCGTGGAGATAGGCCTCCTGCAAGAGACTGCGCCCTGAAGGCAGGGTGAGGAAGGGTTTAGGGTGCAGATCCCGGGAGAGAGGCCAAAGGCGGGAACCGGCACCACCACAGAGGATGACGCTGATCACCGCTCGACCTCCCCGGCCAGGCCGGCGGATTCAGAAATGAAATTTGGTCCGCCATTAAGTGGGGCAAGGGACAATATGATAATATTTTCAAGGTATTGAATGGAAGAAAGGGGCAAAATCAGGCCAAAGGGGTTAAGACCAATAATCAGCTTAAAAATATCCATATATTAATTCACTTGCTTATTTTAATGCCCATAAGAGCAAAATATCTCTTAATAATAGTCAATATAAAGATTATATCACTTAGTTAAGTAAAGTCAATATTTATTCCAAATACGGTTCATCCGGTCAAAGCATAAAATTTTTGTAAAAATTGGGACATACAAATTTTTTTCTTGAAAAATTTTCAGTTACTGATTAAGATTCAATAAATTGATAGACATTTGGCGCTTCAGATCCCAAAACCTCCGGTGTTTTGGGGAATGGCAACTTACGGTTATGCTTTTGGCGGCGGCAATTTCTGCTACCGTTTCGTAACAACCTCGCATTTTGTTATAAAGGAAAGCGGCTATGGGCAATTTTAAAATCAGTACCAAGATTTTACTTGGCTATCTAATGATGGCTTTGACGTTCCTGGCAATAAGCGTAGTTCTGTCCGGACTCCTTTGGTCCATCAGCCGAGACATTGAGGCCATAACCACCAAGGGTGTTGTGCCGCTGGTGGAAGACGCCGCTGTTTTCAAGCAGACTCTCAATGACACTCTTGAGGCCGCTAAACGGCTACAAGATGCCGTCAAGCAAACCATTTGGGTTTGTTTCATCGGGCTTGGCCTGACCGTCCTGGCGGCGGCCATGGGCGGCGGGCTCATCACCCGTAACATCACCAATCAAATAAAAAGGACCTTTGACAGTCTCATCCATGGCGTCCATGCTGTGGATTCAAGTGCCGATACTTTAGTCAGCACGATCAGAAACCTCGTCACCGGGACTGCGGAGAATGTAACCAGCCTCAAAGCCGAGGCGGAAGCTGTAGCCGAGTTATCGGGACTTACGAAGCTTAACAGCGACGCCGCGGCCGAGGCTGCCCTGGTCATGCGGGAAGCCCGCCAGAATTTCGTAGTTACAATGGATGCCCTGGCCGGTGTGAGCAAGGCCATGGGTGAAATATCAGCCTCCGGACAGTTGATAGGCAAGATAATCAAGACCATTGACGAAATTGCCTTTCAGACCAACCTCCTGGCCCTTAACGCGGCAGTGGAGTCCGCCCGGGCCGGCGAGGCCGGGGCGGGCTTCGCCGTGGTGGCTGATGAAGTGCGGAACCTGGCGGTCCGTTCAGCCGATGCGGCCAAGAGCACCAACGACCTCATCTCCAAAACCGTCAGCGGCATCGCGGTCGGGGAGGATTTGCTGAAGAAGGTGGAAGGCACTTTTAACACTGTTGGAGAAGAACTCCGCCAGATCGGCCGCAAGGTCACCAAGGTGGCTGATACCTCTCAACAACAGGCTACGGACATTGACCAGATCAACCTGTCGATATCTCAGATAGGCAAGGTCACCCACGCCAATTCGACAGCCTCCGCAGATTCCGCCGCCGTCGCCTCGGAACTCCACGGACAGACTAAAGAATTGATAGAAATCATCAGCAGTCTCAGCGATACCCATTAATCACTCTCACCTTGGGCCGCCCTTGCCGGCCGCCGGAGAATGGGTTATAATTAGAACAATAAGATAATTAAGGAGACGGCATGACGTCCGCTCTGGCCAACCTGACCCAGGTTCTAACCCAGTCTCCCCAGGTCAACGCCTTGGCCGGCGGGCACTTGGCTGCGGAAGAAGCTGCCCGGCGGGAGGCTCAGACCGAGACTTCCCAACGGCTCCGGGAGGTGCTGGCCAAGACGGTGCCGCCCCTGGACGAGACCAGGGCGGTGACCGCCGTCGATCCCCAAGGCCGCCGGGAAAACCGTAAAGCCCGCCCCGCCGTTTCCAGGACCGGCAACCGGCCTCCCGGCGCCCAGCGGGAGGCCGAGGCGTCTCCAGGGCCTTTTGACCCCCGACCGGTGGTTGATGTCCGCATCTGACGGCGTCGCCGACAAGGGGAGATGATTGTTGTCCATTGCCCTGACCTTCACCCAAGTGGCCTTGGAAATCATCCTGGTCATCCTTCTTCTGCTCATCTGGCGGCGCACCCGGGCCGTCCGGCCCGAAGATACGCCCCACCTGCCTGAAAACTGGCAACGCCCCCTGGAGCAATTCCTGGAAGAGGCGGAAAAACTGTCCGCGACCTTTGCGCGGAATCTGGAGGACAAAAAGAACCTCTCGGCCGACCTCATACTGAAGCTGGACCGACGTCTATCAGATTACCAGGTCCTGTTGAAACAGACCGAGGCCAGTTTCAACAGCGCCCAGAAAAAATTGACCGAACTGCGCCAGGACGCCGCCGCCCCGGCCTCTGCCCCGGCCCAGGAAGCCAATCCAGCCGCCCCTGAAGTCCGGGCTCTGGTTCTGCAAATGGCCAAAAAAGGCCACTCGCCCGAGGAAATAGCCGCCAAGGCCCGCCTCCACCTGGGCGAGGTAGAGCTCATCATAGACTTGGAGCGTCAATTCAGCCTGTAATGCTGTCCGCCATCATCCAGGGTCTGGAGTGCGTCCTAAGCCTCTACTTCATCGGGCTGGTCGGTTTCCTCCTGGACCGCCGCGGCTGGTGCACCCCGGAAACCAAGATCTTCCTGCCCCGCCTGGTGACCCTGGTGGCCCTGCCGCCCTACCTTTTCGTTAATGTCCTGGCCACTTTCACCCGTGAGGAATTCACCCGGCTCATCTCCGGCGTCCTGGCGCCCCTGATTTCCATTCTACTGAATTTCGCCTTGGGCCTCCTCCTGGTCAGGCTCTTCAAAGTTGGCCGGACCCGGCGCGGCCTGGTGACCACCGGTTGCGCTTCCGCCAACACCATATTCATGGGCCTGCCGGTCAATGTGGCCCTCTTCGGCGAAGCCGCCCTGCCCTATGTGCTCCTTTATTTTTTCGCCAACTCTCTCTTTTTCTGGACCCTTGGCCAATACGCCTTGAGCCGGGATGGAGAGAAGGCCAGTTGGTCATGCGGCCTCCGTCAGATATTTTCCCCGCCCCTCCTGGGCTTCGGCTTGGGCATATTCGTACTTCTGGCCGACCTGACCCCGCCCAAAATCATCCTGGATTCAGCCGCGCTCCTCGGTAGCCTGACCACGCCCCTGGCCTTGTTGTTCATCGGCCTGAGCCTGGGGAGCGTCACCGGCCCCGCCTTCAAGCCCGACCGCGACCTATCCCTGGTGTTGCTCGGCCGTTTTGTTTTAAGCCCCCTGACTATTATCCTTTTGACGCGTTTTTTCGAAATGACGCCCTTGATGATCAAAGTCTTTATTATCCAATCCTCGCTGCCGCCCCCGACCAGCCTGGCCCTTTTGGCCGGCTATTACCGGGCCGACCCGGCCTTCGGCTCCCGGGTCGTCTTTGTCGGCACTGTCCTGTCCATGCTGACCATCCCCCTGTTCCTGGTTTTCATTTCCCTGGGTTACGCCCAATGAAGACGACCGGACAAGCCATGACTCAAAACGGCTCCAAAATTTTTGCCACCTGCGATTCGGACGGATTCACCGGAGCGCGCCGACTTCTCGAAGCCTCCGGGGCCAAAGAACTTTTCAGGCCGGGAATGAAAATCGCCCTCAAACCCAACCTGGTCGTGGCCAAGCCCGCCTCGAGCGGAGCCACTACTTCACCGCGGGTCGTTGCGGGAACCATAGAATTTTTGAAGGACTGCGGAGTTACGGACATCACGATCATGGAGGGAGCCTGGGTCGGGGAAAGTACGGAACGGGCCTGGCAGATCTGCGGTTATCGCGAATTGGAGAAAAAATACGGAGTTCGTCTGCTGGACCTGAAAAAAGACCGCCCGCGCGAAATTTCCGTTGCCGGGCTGGAAATAGAAATCTGCGAGTCCCCTCTTGAAGCTGACCGACTCGTCAATCTGCCGGTTCTGAAAGGACACTGCCAAACGGTCATGACCTGCGCCCTCAAGAACCTGAAAGGCTGTATCCCGGACAGAGAAAAACAGCGTTTTCACCGAATCGGGCTGCATCGGCCCATTGCCGGGCTTAATTTGGCGATCCGGCCGGACCTGATCCTGGTTGACGCTCTTTGCGGCGATCTCACCTTTGAAGAAGGCGGCAACCCTCTGGAAATGAATCTGCTTTTTTTGGGGAGCGACCCCGTAAAGATCGACGCCTACGGCGCTGTCCTGATGAGGATCTCTCCGTCTGAAATAGAGCATCTGCGCTTCGCCGAAGAGCTAGGGGTAGGCTCTTCAGAAATCAAGCCGGATACCGTTATCATGGTCGGGGACAAACAGGTTTCCACGGGGGCCGACGCTCTGCCCCAGGTGGCGCGTCATCTGGCGCGGTATGTGGAAGAACGTGACGCCTGTTCGATCTGCTACGCCGGCCTGATCCATGCGCTTTACCGCCTGGAGAAACAGGGAAAACTTCGCAATCTTAAAGGTAAAATCCATATCGGGCAAGGATTCGGGAAGGCCCCCGGCCAAGGCGTCGGCTATGGGGATTGCGCCAGCGGGTTCGATATGGTCATTCCGGGCTGCCCTCCGGAAAATTTTAAACTTTAAGGCTTCGTGTTCACTCCGGTATGAGCTTGACGAACTGTATCTCATTAAAAGTTCCAAGCCGCATCCAGGGACCGAATGTGCCGGCGCCTTGAGAAACCAGGAGTGTGGTCCCGCCGACCTGGTAACGCCCCTTGTTCATGGGAAATCTGAAACCGACCAGAACGGTGCCCGGGAACACTTGACCGCCATGGGTATGCCCTGACAGCATAACGTCAATGTTTCCCTTGGAAACATATTGCAGGCCCACAGGACTGTGGTGGACCAGAACAGACGGCTTGGATCCATCCCGCACGATTTTCGGGAGTTCCTCTTCTATGGTCAGGTCGTTCACCATGTGGCTGTCGTAAGTTACGCGATCAGCGTTCATATACTCCAGGCCTATGAGTTGTATGCCGTTTGTTTCCGCCATTTCATTGCGCAAAACACGTATCCCGGCGCCGGCAATGAGTTGCAGCGCTTTTTCCATGTCTATATAAAATTCATGGTTTCCGGTGGTGAAATATTGTTCGGCCTGGACTGAATCGAACAAGGCGAAAAGTTCCGGAGTCAGGGCGATGTTGCTGTCCACCATATCGCCGTTGTAAAGAACAATGTCCGGCCGATGCCGCTCCACAGTTTCGATCAATTCTTTAAGACGGCCTTCTCTCCGTTGACCTCCCAGATGAAGATCCGGAATGTGCATTATGTTCACCGGTCGGGTAAGGCCCCTGACTCCGATTTCATGATAGGTGACTGTGAATGACTGCGCCTGAATAAAGCCAAACCCCACCAGACCCAGGCAAATGAACAGACCCGCGGCGGCGACGCCTTTACCGGGATATTTCTTAAGGAGTGGGCTAAGAACATGGGCCGCGAAGAGGTATATAAACAGAAAAGTTTGAAATATCAAAAAAAGACCAAGTACATTATACGCGACGTTGAATGCGGGATTGGCCGAAGTATAGAGGCCTTTCAGCAGCATCCCGTAAAACCCGGCCAAGAGCAGAAAAACGGCTGCCGATAACGGCCAGGCTCGTTTCAATCCGCAAAGCCGCTTAAGTCTGAAAGGAACGTACCAAGCTGAAAAGATGAACAGGCTTAAGCAGATCATCATCATGATCATGTTTGGCCTCCTCGAAGAATTGTTGTCTGACCAATATATCTATATCGCCTGCTTTAAGTGAGGTCGATTTTAATTTTCAGGCCCTGGCCCGGATACTCAAGGCTGTGCCCAGAATGAGGCCGCCGCCGAAAATCGCCCTGGCGGTCATGGGGTCATGGAAAAACAGCCAGCTAAGAAGAGCGCCGAGGGCCACTTCCAAGGTTCCGATGATGCCCACCGTGTGGGCCGGCAGCCACCTCAGGGCCGCGTAGCCCAGAAACTGACCCAGAGTGGACAAAGTCGCCACCAGTAGGCCGGCGGCGGAGTTGAGGTTCAGATTCAGTCCCAATCCTTGGCCGAAAAGGAAGGCTAGAGGTATAGCTCCCAGAGCGCAATGAAAACTGTAGTGGAAAAGCGGCTCCAGACCGCTGTTGCCCGAGCCCAGGCGGCGGGTCAGGACAATGGAAAGGCTGTAGCACAGACTGGCGGCCAGACCCAGGAAGTGACCTATATCCAGAGTCAGACCGGCCGCTTCGTCCGGCCAGACCAAGAGCAGGCAACCTATCAGGGCCAGGCAGGCCCTCAGGCTGTCCCCGGCTGAAATCTTTTCGCCGTTTATCAGAGCGGCCAGGACTAGGGAAAAGATCGGGTACAGATACAATATGACAAACGCCTGATAGAGCGGTATGCGGACAATGGTGGAAAACATCAGGCTGGTGCATAAAAAACCGCTCAAGCCGATGAGCGACAGAAGCCTGAAGTTGGCGCCCCAGAATTTCTTCCTCAGGAGTAAGGCCGCAGTGGCGGCCCCCGCCATCCCCAAAAGCCCCCGGATAAACACCAGTCCCCATACGGACAATTCTCCAACCGTCAGGCGTACCCCGGTGTCGCCCAGAGTGTAGGCGATAGCCGAGCCGAAGGCCATAAAAAGTCCTGGATTTTTTGGATATTTCATATTTTCAGGTAGGGCCGGAAAAGCAAAAAAAACGGTCTGACTGTTCAGGGGTCAGACCGCCCTGGTTAAAAGCTTGGGGCTGTTTACTTGATGAGCGCGGCCAGGATTTTGGGAGTAGCCAGATGGGGTGAGCCATCTTCACTTACGGCCACGACCGGCTGATTGTCAGAACCCATGCCAACTTGGGTCAGGCAGCCACACTTTTTGCACCAGCGATGCTCCAGGCGAAAACCATCCCCTTGGGAATTGTCTTCAGCCACAATCATCCAACTGTGGGTTTTTCCATCAATGCAGACCGATATATCCGGTTTTTGCAGGGCCATTTCCTTGTCCTTCAAAAGCCGTCTGGCGTATTTTCGTCCACTGTCTCGCCGTTGATTTTTTTGCGCAAAATACCGGAGTTTTTGAAGACCACCACTCGACGGGCCCGTAATTCCAAAGATTCCTTGGTTTGAGGATTACGGCCCCGGCGGGCTTTTTTGCGCTTGACCACGAACTTGCCAAAACCGCTGATTAGGACATCCTTCTCATCGGCCAGGGTTTTCTTCAGGATTTCCATCATCTTTTCGACGGCCAACCGGGCGTCTTTACGGGAAAGTTCGGTTTTCTCAAAGACTTCGGTGATGATTTTTTCTTTTGTGACCGCCATGAGCGAATACTCCAAAATTTGGCCGTTTTCAACGGCTTCAGACTCGGCGACTCGGCCCCGGAACCGTTGGTTCCGGGTCAAAGCCTAATCAACACCGCTGCTCGGCATCCTAAGGACCGACACGACGGACCTTTAGTGGGAAATTATAACTTTACGGCCAGCCGTAAAAGAACTACAATCTCTCCTCAAGCATAGACGGATTATCGAAAGCCCGGCCACCCGGGCAAATGAACCGGTTCAGGTAATCATTGACCAAATCCAAGTATTTGTCAAGTGATTTTTCATGTTTAGGTTTAGGGCGCCGCCGGCGGTCCTTACCTCCGGAGATCTTGGGCCATGAATGAAGCGGACTTCGAATTGGAAGTTATCGGCGGCGGTCTGGCCGGTTGCGAAGCCGCCTTCCGGGCAGCCGGCCGGGGCCTTCGGGTGCGGCTGTGGGAAATGAAGCCTGGCCGCTTCTCGCCGGCCCATACCTTGCCGAGTTTGGCCGAATTGGTCTGTTCCAATTCTCTCCGGTCAGACCGTCCGGAGAATGCAGTGGGGCTTTTGAAAGAGGAAATGCGGGCCTTGGGTTCCCTGGTCATGGACGCGGCCGGACAGACCAAGGTGCCGGCCGGGGACGCCCTGGCTGTGGACCGCCGGCTTTTCAGCCAGGCCGTGACCCGAATGATGGAAGAGCATCCCCTGATTGAAGTGGTCCGGGACGAAGTCGTGGCCTGGCCAGACGGCTCGGCGCCGGTAGTGGTGGCCGGGGGGCCCTTGGCCTCAGAGGCTCTGGTGGACCTTCTGCGGCCTCTGACCGGGGTTCCCCACCTCCATTTCTATGATGCCCTGGCCCCCATAGTGACCTATGATTCTCTGGATTTGGCCAGCATCTACCCGGCCAACCGCTACCAAGCCGGGCCGGGCGATTATCTGAACTGCCCTTTAGGCCGCGAAGAATTTGACCGTTTTCTGGCCGCCCTCTTGGCGGCCGACCAGGTGATGGCCAGGCCCTTTGAAGACGAGCGGTATTTTGAAGGCTGCCTGCCAATTGAGGTCATGGCCCGGCGGGGGGCGCGCACCCTGACCTTCGGCCCGATGAAGCCCGTCGGCCTGGAAAATCCGGTCACCGGCCGCCGGCCCTACGCGGTGGTACAGCTTCGCCGGGAAAACCAGGCCGGCACCCTGTGGAACTTGGTGGGCTTCCAGACCAGGCTGACCCGGCCGGCCCAGGAAGAAGTTCTGCGCCTCATCCCTGGCCTGGCCAAGGCCGAATTTGCCCGTTATGGGGCCATCCACCGCAACACTTATCTGGACGCTCCCCGGGTATTGGATGAGTTTCAGCGTTTCCAAGGGGCCGAGCGCTTCTTCGTGGCCGGGCAGATTTCTGGGGTGGAAGGTTATGTGGAATCCGCGGCCTCCGGGCTCTGGGTGGGAGAGAACGCGGCGAGGAGTGCCCGGGGCCGGCCTCTCTTGTCACCCCGCCCCACCTTTGCCCTGGGTGCTCTTATGGCTCACCTGCGGAGCCCGAGCCGTTGTTTTTCGCCCACCAACATCAACTTCGGCCTGTTCGCCGCCCCGCCGGAAGGCCCTAAGAACCAGCGTCAGGCCCGGCTGCTGGACGCAGCCCGGCGGGATTTCGCCGCTTGGACCGTTGACTATTGGGAAAGGTGGTAAAAATGATTCAGAATTTTAGCCTCGGCTGCTTCGCCGGCCTCTTGGAGAAACCTCGCCTGACCAGGCGGGCCGGGCTGGTCTTCTGGCTGATGGTTTGGCTTTTGATGGCAGGTCAGGCCGAAGCGGCCGCCAAGGCCCAGCCGAATAATGTCCGGCTGGGAAAGATCACGGTGAGTCTGGCCGGGCCGGAGGGATTGGCTCGGATGGACGGGCTCAAAGCCCAGGCCGATGCTTATATCCGAAAAACGGCCCCCAAACTTAAATTCCAGGTTCTGGCCCTCTACGCCGAGGCCGGGGAATGGTCCCGTTTCGTGGACGCCGCGGCCGGACGCCGGCCCGCGGCCGTGCCCCGCTTTGCCCTCTTGGGCACCACTACGGCCATGCCTGAAAAACACTATGATCAGATGAGTCTGCGCCAGGAATTGACCCGTTACGACAAGTGGTTCAGTCTAGCCGCCGGCAATCGACCCCTGGCCGCGCTCCTGACCAGGCAGGGCAACCACAAGCTGACGGAAATCATGGGCGTGGATATAGGTTTCCAATTCAAGGTGGACCAGTTCACCCGCAAGTTCGACCAGGGCAGCGACTCCCTGTCCGTTGGGGCCAGGGTGGCCTTTAACGTCTTCGGCCAGCCTTCCCAGGTCTTTTTGACGGTCACGGCCCAGGCCGTGGGCGACAAAATCGTCTTTTTGGCCTATTTTGAAAATGACGGCCAGGATATCCGGGGCATACAGGACCGGGCCAAGGCCTGGCGCCAAACCCTGGCCCGGCTCAACGCCGACCAGTACAAACCCGGAATTTCGCAGAAATAATGAGAAAAGCCGTAAAGCTGCTCCGGCTTGACTCTCATCTGACCCCGGTTATAATAAGATTCGGAGGCGGTCTTACTTAAAGTTGAATCAGGAAGCGTGGCCGAGTGGTTTAAGGCACTGGTCTTGAAAACCAGCGATGGGCAACCATCCGTGAGTTCGAATCTCACCGCTTCCGCCAAGCCTCTGTTTTTTATTGTCTTTATTTGTTTCTCCTTATCATTAAATGCCGATATGGAAGAAGAATGAGCATGAAATCCACGAATCAGCACAGAGGTTCCGACTTTGAAGAATTTTTGAAAGATGAAGGCTGGTATGATGAAGTCAGTGCCGGGGCTGTCAAGAAACTGCTGGCTTTTCAGTTGGCTCAAGCCTTAGAGGAAACAGGCCTGACTAAAACAGAACTGGCGGCCAGGATGAAGACCAGTTGGGCGGCGGTGGCCCGTCTTATGGACCCGGAAAATCACGCCCTAAACCTGACGACCATGAGCAAGGCAGCACAAGCCTTGGGCAAGCGGTTGGACATCCAATTAGTGGAAAAATGACCCTCTCGCTATTTCTTTACACCGCTATAGGTATCGCCATCGGCATCGCCGGCCTTTATTTTCATCGCCGGGAAGAGAAAGGCCGGGAAAAGTAACGCCCAAGACCTGTCTTTGGGGGGGCTGGGGGGCCTTTGGCCCCCCAGTATGGCCCCTCTTCAACGGCCTCCCGACCTGTCAGCCTTCGTCCTTGGGATCAGCCTTCCCTCTAGCTCACCCTTCGCTTCATTCTCATTGAACAATCTTAGCCCCGGGAGGGGCGAGGGGGTTCCCACTGGCGCGGTGGATCCGTGCCCAAGTGGGGTGACCGCTTGGACCGGCCGTCAGGCCGGCCCAGGCGGTCACCCCGTGGGTAAAGGCCTCAAAATCTATTTGGGGACACAGACCACATCTAAAAACTCGTTTGGATTGCTTATGGTATAAACTCCGTCCCGGAAAAACATAATCACAAACGGGCCACGGGGACCTTGCGTACCGGTCCAAAAGATTTCTTTAGGCAGACCCTCAGGCCAGGGGCCGCTAGAGAAGCCAAAACCGTCTATGGGGATTCTCCCTGGAGGGCTACCCTGGGCGCTGGGTAGGCCAGCGATCAGGGGCAATCTGCCGTCGTGCTCTTCGCAAAATTTTTGGGCCTCAGCGAAGCTCAGCCTGGTTTTGGAAAAAGCGATAAAGCCGTCCGGCAAAGGTTCTTCGGCCAAGACGACGGTCGGGAAATTCAAAATCAAGGCAAGGGCTAACAGGCAGATCAGATTACGCATGGTTGACTCCTTATATCTTGATGGTGAAAAAAGGGGCGGCCATGGCCGCCCCCCGTTCCCTTGAAGGGATTAGCGCCAGGGCCTAGGGCCTGGGCGGAGAGAGTTTCTTTTCGCGGGCCTGCCGCCGGGCGTCCAGGAGACCGATGACAAAAAGACCAAAACCAATAGCGGAATAAATCGCCAATGAAGTAGTCATAGTCATTTGCTCCTTTCCAGGCGTATCATCATCAACCTAAGTATATACCAGCCAACGCCCAAACACAATCCGCTAATCAATGCCGTTCGATTGTCCTGGAACAGGCCAGCGAACAAGGCCCCAGCCGTCAGCTTTTCAAGCAGGCTATGTCACAGTAAACGATTGATATTTGGCATTTTAACTCATTGATTTATAAGTATTTTTATAAGGTAGCTAAAAACCGAGTTGGATTTTTTACCCAATATCAATCATTTACTATGACATAGCCCGCGGGATTGTCCACAACATAGCGCGGCTTGACTTTTATAGGACTTAGTGCTATATTTTTCACCATGAGCCTGTATAAAATCCGTCCCTTTGCCCGTATCGCCAAGAAGGCTGGAATCGCAGATAATGCCCTGAAAGCGTCGGTGGAGGAATCCTTATGAAGACCAAAAGCGAGGCCTTGGCCGCCGTTCACGAAGCGATAGCTGATTTGCACGGCATCGGATTGGTGGATAAGACGACTATGCGCCGCTTTGACGAACTGTGCCTTGCGGCTGTGCCTTCATATTCACCGGACGAAATCAGGGCCTTGCGGGAACGCCTGAACATAAGCCAGGCCGTGCTCGCTTCCGTCATCAACGCCAGCGCCAATTCTATTCAGAAATGGGAACAAGGAGCCAAAAGGCCCTCCGGCACGGCCCTGAAGCTCTTGAACCTTCTGGACAGGAGAGGGCTGGAGTCCGTCATGTAGGCAAGGGAAACAATCACGTTGCAACAGCATACCCATGATGATACGAGTTTTAATTTGTCTTGACTTTTGTATCCAAATAGATACTATAATCCAATGAACACCTTCCACCAAACCGACACTTTTTCCGACTGGCTAAAAAATATCAGAGACATTAAGGCCAGGGCAAGGATAGCCGTTAGGCTCAGGTCGGCGGAGCATGGCAATTTTGGTGATTGCGCTCCAGTTGGGGAAGGTATCTCGGAAATGCGCCTACACTTTGGGCCTGGGTATCGCCTATATTTCTGGCAACAAGGCAGCCAAGTTTACTGGTTGCTGGCTGGGGGCGACAAAAACACACAGAAGCGCGATATTGAACGAGCCAAAGCCCTGCGGCGTGAAGTCGAGGAGACGAGTCATGGTGAAGATTAGTAAGTTCGATGTAGTTGAATATCTCGACAGTGAAGAGATGATGGCCGAGTACCTCACGGCGGCAATGGAAGCTGAAAATCCTGACGTGTTTCTGGCCGCGCTGGCCGATGTGGCCAAGGCCAGGGGCATTGCCCAACTTGCCAAAGATACAGGCCTGGGACGAGAGAGTTTGTATAAGACGCTCGCTCCCGGCGCGAAGCCACGCTTTGACACCATCCTGAAAATAACTAAGGCGCTTGGCGTTTCTTTGGCTGTGAAGCCGGAACCGGTTCCCCATTCCTGAGTTGCAATTTTCAATCTGAATTCAACTTATTAAATCTGACAACAGATTTTTCAGGATTCCTGAATTCAGCCCTCTTTGGCTTTCAAGTGAATGGCCAGAACGGTCAACGCGGCGGGAGTGATCCCGGACAGACGGCCAGCCTGACCCAGGGTGGCCGGACGATGCCGGGCCAGAATTTCCCGGACTTCGCCGGACAGGCCCGACAGGGTTTGAAAATCCATCCCGGGGGGGATGGGACGTTCCTCTTCTTTTTTCAGACGAGCCACCTCTTCCTCCTGCCGGCGGAAATAGCCGGCGAATTTTATTTCTATCTCCAGGCTCAGCCTGGCCCGGGGGCTCAATTCGGCCAGGCGGGGACAGAAGGGAAAAAAATGGCCTAAGGAGGCCGCTGGCCGCTTCAGAAGTTCCGCAGCCGGAACTGATTCGCGGACTGCCAGTTCCGGAGGACCGAGCCGCCGGGAGTCGTCCGGGTTCAGGCGGGTTTCGGCCAGAAGACGGCGCCCCAGTTCCAGTTCCCGCACCTTGCGGCGGAAGCGTTCCAGGCGTTCCCGATCCAAAAGGCCCAATTGTTCACCCAAGGGGGATAGCCTAAGATCGGCGTTGTCTTCACGAATCAAAAGCCGCCATTCAGCCCGGCTGGTGAACATACGATAAGGCTCGGTCACGCCCCGGCCGGTGAGGTCGTCGGCCATGACCCCCAGGAGGGCCTGAGAACGGGGCAGAATGAGCCCGGCTTCTCCGCCTGCGGCCCGGGCCGCGTTGACTCCCGCCCACAGGCCTTGGGCTGCGGCCTCCTCGTAGCCACTGGTGCCGTTGATCTGGCCGGCCAAAAAGAGATTTTTAACCACCTGGGATTCGAAAGTCGGGGCCAGGTCCCGGGGGTCGGCGAAGTCATATTCAATGGCGTAGCCGGGCCAGGCCACTTCAACCCGGGACAGGCCGGGTATGGTCCGGAGCAAGGCGGCCTGCACATTAGGGTCCAGGCCGGTCGGCAGGCCGCTGGGGAAGACGAGGCCCTCCCCATCCGGCTCCAGAAACACCAGGTGACGCTCCCGGTCCGGGTAGAGAGCCACCTTATCCTCAATGGAAGGGCAATAGCGGGGCGGCATTCCTGTCGCGTCAACTGAGCCGGAATAGAAAATGGAATCCTTCGATCCCTCGGCCACCAGACGGTGGGTCTCCGGGTTGGTCCAGGTCAGCCAGCAGGAGACCGAATTTCGAGGTTCGTCGTGGAGGGTGGAAAAAGGTATGGTCTCCGGCTGGCCGGGCTGTTCGTCCAGCCCGGCCAAGTCAATGGTCTCGGCCTTTAGGCGGGGCGCGGTGCAGGTGGACAGGCGGTCCAGGCGGTGACCCAGGTCGGCCAAGGACTGACTGAGGTGGTTGGCCGGCTCTTCCCCGACCCGGCCGGCCGGCGTCGTTTCGCGGCCCCGGTGGATGCGGGCCCGCCAGAAAGTCCCGCCGGCCAGCACCAGGGCGCCGCCGTTAAATTCCCGGCCATCGGCCAGACGCAAACCCACCGTCCGCCCGGCCCTGGTCAGTATCTCGGCCGCCTCGCCGGCCAGGATGGTGAGCCGCTCTTGGTCGGTGAGCATTTCCCAGGCCAGACGGCTGTAATGGGCTCGATCCACCAGCACCCGGGTGGAGCGGGCCGCCGGCCCCTTGCTTTCGCCCAAAATGCGGCACTGACGGGCAGCCAGATCGGCCCCTCGGCCGCAGAAGCCGCCCAAGGCATCCACTTCCCGCACCAAGCCGCCCTTGGCCGGGCCGCCGAAGGCGGGGTTACAGGCCAGCACTCCGATTGTTTCCAATCGTTGAGTGATCAAAAGGGTGGCCGCTCCCATTCGGGCCGCGGCCAAGGCGGCCTCCAGGCCGGCATGACCGCCCCCCACCACCAGGACATCATAGGCCATGGTTTCAAACCAGCCAAGGCTCCATGAAATCCCGGACCGCGCCGCCAGCCCCCAGGTGGCGGATGAGAGCACTGCCGAAGATGGCCCCTTCCGGCTTCTCATCCGGGGAAAGGCCCCGCAACTGGGCGGGTGAAGTCAGGCCGAAGCCCAGAGCCAGAGGCAGATCAAAGGCCTGACGGGCTCGCTTCAAAGTATCCGCCACTTCCGGGGGCAGACCTTCACGCACTCCGGTGACCCCCAGCGTCGAAACCACATAGACATAGCCTCCGGCCCCGCCAACGGAGTAAGCCTTCATTTTTTCCAGGCTGGTGTTAGGTCCGACCAGGGCGATGAGGTCCAGGCCGCGGGATTTCAAGGCCGCCAGCCAGGGTTCGCTCTCCTCCAGGGGCAAATCCGGCACGATGAGGCCGGCCACCCTGGCCTCTTCAAGTTTTTCAGCCAGAATCCCCAAAGAGGCGGCCATGACGGCCCGAGCGTCCCCGCCGGGGAGGCTCCGGGCGGCCGCGTCCCAGCCGTATTGGATGAAGGGGTTGACATAACCCATGAGAACCAGGCCGGAAGGCATCTCGTCCCGATGTCGGGCCAGACCTTCAAAAATATAGTCCAGGCAGCCGCCGTTGACCAAGGCCAGACGGCTGGCCTCGGCCACCTGGGGACCATCGGCCACCGGGTCGGAAAAGGGCACGCCTATTTCAATTATGTCAGCCCCGTGGGCGGCCAGTTCCCCCAGGACAGTCCAAAATTTCTCCCGCCCGGGAAAGGCGGCCGGCAAAAAGGGGATCCGGGTCAGGCGGCCGGCCAGCCGGTTGTTTTCCATGATGGTGGTCAGGGTGGAAACGCTCATAGGGTCAGCCCCCTTTTCTCCAAAGCCTCCTGGATGATGCCCAAATCCTTGTCTCCCCGGCCTGAAAGACAGACCAGGACCTTACGGCCCTTTATTTCAGGGGCTCGCTTTATCACCCAAGCCAAAGCGTGGGCCGATTCCAGGGCCGGTATTATACCTTCAGTCCTGGATAAAAGCCGGCAGGCGGCCAGAGCCTCGTCATCGGTGGCCATATCGTAGCGCACCCGGCCCGTGGCCGCCAGGTGGGCGTGCTCCGGACCCACTCCAGGGTAGTCCAGCCCGGCGGAAATGGAATGGGAGGGCAGCACCTGCCCGGCCTCGTCCTGGAGCAGCATGGAAAGCTGGCCGTGGAGGACGCCGGGCCGTCCCAAATTGATAGGCGCGGAATTATAGCAGCCTGGTTCGCCCGTGCCGGCAGCCTCCACCCCGATTATGCCCACCCCGGAATCATCCAAAAAATGCCGGAAAATTCCGATGGCGTTGGAACCGCCGCCCACGGCAGCCACCACGTAATCCGGCGGCTTTCCGGTAGTCTCCAGAAACTGCCGTCGGGCTTCCAGACTGATGACGGCCTGAAAATGGGCCACCAGTTCCGGGAAGGGGTGGGGGCCGGCGGCTGTGCCGAAACAGTAATGAGTGTCGGCCTGATTGGTGATCCAATAGCGGAGGGCTTCGTTTATGGCATCTTTCAAGGTTTGGGTGCCGTCGGTGACCGGGACGACCTCCGTGCCCAACAAGCGCATACGGTCCACATTGGCCTTCTGACGGTCCACATCCACCGCTCCCATGAAAATTTTGGCCTTAAGACCCAGGCGGGCCGCGGCCGCGGCTGTGGCCACGCCATGCATGCCGGCCCCGGTTTCGGCGATGAGGTTCTTTTTGCCCATCATCCTGGCCAGAAGAGCCTGCCCCAGGGTGTTGTTGATCTTGTGAGCTCCGGTGTGCAGGATGTCTTCCCGCTTGAGATAAACCCGGACCCCCAGTTCTTCCGCCAAGGTCGGACAGAAGGTCAAAGGCGTGGGCCGGCCGGCGAAGCTGGCCAGGAGGTCGTTCAACTCGCTTTGAAAATCCTCCCGGCGCAGAAAAGCGGCCATGGCCTCTTCCAGTTCCATCAGAGGGGGGACCAGGAGCTCAGGCACGAAACGGCCCCCGAACTGGCCATAATAACCTTTCACATTTACACCTCGTTTTTTCGGACAGCTTTCACCGCCGCCGCCACCAGCCGACGGTCCTTAAGCCCCGGTGCGGTCTCCACCCGGGAATTAAAATCAAAACCCATCAGGCCGGTCGGCGGCCTGGCCGCGAGAGCCTGGACCGAGGCGGCCTCCAGCCCCCCGGCCAATAGCCAGGGCTTAGGCGGCTTAAGGTCGGTCAACAACCCTTGGTCCAGAGGCCGGCCGTGTCCGCCGCCGGTCGCGCCGGAATCAAAAAGAAAAAAGGCGGCCGCCTCGCCGAAGCCGGCCATTTCCCGGGCCAGTTCCCCGGCTCCGCGCTGGGGCCAGAAGACCTTGATGACCCGTTCCGGCCCTATCTCCCGGCAGAATTCCAGGCTCTGACCTCCATGGAGTTGGGCCAGATCCAGGCGGGCTTCGTCCATAATACGCCTCACCTCGGCCGGGCTCTGCTCCACGAAGACCCCCACCCGCCGGGCCGCCCGGGTTTCAAAGCCGGCCACCAGTCCGGGGTCCACTCCCCGGGGACTGGCCGGGTGGAAGATGAAGCCCAGCCAGTCCACGCCCAGTTCCGCGCACATCAAGGCGTCTGCGCCCCGGGTCAGGCCGCAGACTTTCAGGCAAAAACGGGGCAAGCCGGGCCTCCGGTCCTTTTCAGTGCGCTGCTCAGGCGTCTTAAGGCCTCGGCCGGTTGCCCACCCTCCATCAGGCTCGTACCGACCAGGGCCGCGGTGAATCCGGCCTCGGCCGCGGCGGTCAGTTCTTCGGGCCGGCTGAAACCGCTGGCGGCTATCCACAGTTCCCCGGCCTCGGGTCCGGGTCGCCGGGCCAGGTCCAGAGCGCGGCTCAAATCAACCGACAGATCTTTGAAATTCCGGGCATTGACCTGGATAATCGCCGCCCCGGAGGCTCGGGCCAAGTCCAGGTCCGTTTCATCCAGCACCTCCACCACGGCCTTAAGCCCGAAGCTTTCGGCCAGGAGGCGCAATTCCCGCAACTGGCTCGCCTGGGGCGTCAGTTTGACGATCAAAAGGAGGGCCGCCGCCGGCAGGGCCGCTGTGGCCCGCACCTGCAACGGGTCAAAGATGAAATCCTTGCGCAGGATCGGCAAATCGAAGCGTTCGGCTCCGCCGTCCCAAGCCCGGGTGATGAAATTGCGGCGGCCCCGGAAGCGGCTCTTCTCTGTCAGGACAGACATGGCCGCGGCTCCTCCCTGGATAAAGGCCAGGGCCGCCTGGTCAGGGCTGAGGTCCAAGTCCAAATTCCCCCGGCTGGGTGAAGCTCGTTTGTATTCAGCGATAACGGCCAAACCCTGGTCTTGAGCCCTCCGGCGCAGGTGGTCGGCAAAATCCAACCGAGGGCCAGGGTAAGGCGCCGGGAGCAGGCCGGCCGCGGCCAGCCGCTCCAGGGCCTTGATTTCCAAAGTTTTGGCTTTTTTGAAGTATTCGAACATGGCTCAAAAACCGCTTAATACCTACACCAGAACCAGGCCGCCGACCCCGCCTTCCACTGCCTGGCGGGCTTCTTTCAGGCAGAGGTCGAAACTTTCCGCGCCCCGGAAGACATAGATGGCCAGACCTACGTTAAGAATCAGCATATCCCGCATGGGGGCCGGTCCCCGGCCGGCCAGAAGTTCGCGCAATACCTTCTCGCCTTCGGCCGGGCCGTTGATGGTCAGAGCCCGGGGCTCGCAAGGCGCAAAACCGTAGCGGGTGGGGTCGATGGTCGTCTCGGTTATTTTGTCACCTTCCACCAAAATCACCGCCGCCGGCCCCAGGGCGGTCATCTCGTCATAATCGCCGGCCCCGCAGACCAGGGCGGTGAACTTGGTGCCCAACAGGCGTTGGGTTTCGGCCATGAGAGGCAGGATGGTCCGGTTGGGCGCGCCCAGAAAACTGTAGTCGGGCCGGGCCGGGTTGACCAGAGGGCCCAGAATGTTGAAAAGGGTGCGGATGCCCAGGTCTTTCCGTACCGGCATGATGTGTCGGAAAGAAGGATGATAGGCCGGGGCGAAGAGAAAAACAAAATTTCGCCGGGCCAGGGTTTCCGGCACCGCTTCCGGGGGCCGGTTCAAATCTTCCCCCAGGCGTTCCAGGACATCGGCGCTGCCGCTCTTGGAGGAGACGGATCGGTTGCCGTGCTTGACCACCTTATAGCCCAGGCCGGCCATGGTCAGGGCGGCGGCCGTGGAACAGTTGAAGGTATAACGGTTGTCCCCGCCGGTGCCGACAATATCGAGAAAAGGGCCGGGCAGGGGCGGCAGGGGTACGGCCCGGTCAAGCACGGCCCGGGCCGCCTCGGCCAGTTCCATCGGGGTTTCGCCCTTGGCTCTAAGGCCCATCAGCATGGCCCCGGCCTGGGCCTGACTCAACTCGCCGTCCAGGAGCCGGGCGAAGAGGTGGGCGGCCTCGGCTTGGCTCAGATTAAGATGACCGGCCAGGTTTTCCATCATTATCGGCAGGCGCAGAGCCATTTCCGGCGTCTCGGCCGTGACTGATTTGGTAGAGGTGGGAGCGGCGACCGGAGTTTCCTCCGCGGCCCGGGGAAGGGAAAAACCGGTCTCCGATCCCAGCAGGCTCCAGGCCGTCTCGCCTTTGACCTCGATTTCGCGCCAGGTATTCTCGCTCTCCTCGGTCAGAGGCCCGCCCACGGCCCAAAAGGCCCGGCCGCCCCCGGCCCACCAACCTTGGGTGATGAGACCGAAATCCAGATTGACCTCGGCCTGGTCCAACCCCAGCCAGCCCACGGCGCCGCCGTAGGGCCCGCGGGGTTCAGGTTCCAGGTCGCCTATCAATCGCCGGGCTTCGGACTTGGGAGCGCCGACGACGGCCCCGGCCGGGAAAAGCGCTTTCAGCACATCCACCCCGTTCCGCCCGGTATCCACCGTGGCGGCCAGACGGGAAGTGAGGCGCCGCAATTTTTCCTCCCTTTCCATGAAACGCTCCACTTTGACTGAACCGGCCACTTGGAGCAGTTCCTCCCGGCCTTGGTTCAAAAGAGTCAGGTGGCGGGTCAGTTCCCGAGGGTCGGAGATGAGTTCGTCATCAAAGAGATTGTCTTCGGCCAGAGCCCGTCCCTGGGTTCGGGACCCGGCCATGGGGCTGAGCAAGAGCTTGTTCCGTTCACAAGTGATCATGGCTTCCGGGGAGGAGACGGCCAGGCTGAAATCGCCGAAACGCAGAAAGACCATATAGGCAGAGGGACTCAGACGGCGCAGGCGGCGATAGGCGCTGAAAAGATCACCCTGGAAATCGGCGGAAAACTGGACGGCCAGAAAAACTTCCCGGACCCGTCCCCGGCGGATCTCTTCAATAAGGGTTGAAGCGGCGGACAAATATCCGCCTTGGTCCCAAGCGACCCGGGCCGGACCGACCCGGGCCGGGCTGCCGGCTGATGCCGGAACTCCAGCCGTTCCGGGCCGGAGAGACAGTTGGACCAGTTGATTGTAGGTGTGGTCAAAAAGATAGACTGTGCCCGGCAGGACGAAAACGCCCTCTTCCCCGGACCCTCCAGCCGCTCCGGGGCCCAGCCAGCCGTAGAGGGCCCTGGTGATGGGCGGACAAGGGACTGTCCCCTCTTCCGGCACCAGGGTCAGGGTGGAGGCCAGTTCGGCCAGACCTTCAAAAAACGGCCGGCCGGACAGGGCGGTCAGGCTCTGGAGGCGGTCGTCGAAAACCTTGAGTTCCAGACGCCCCGCCCGGGCCTCGGCCACCATCAGAAAATCGCCGGCGGCCAGACTGTAACGGCCCCAACGGCCGTCCACCTCCACGCTCTCCAATAACAGCCCGTCCCCGGACCCCATACGGCCCAGGAAGAGACCGATGACCGTTTCCACATCGCTGTCCAGCCACCGGTATTCCTGCCTCAACTCTATTTTCATCTCAGATCCTTAATATCAAGCGGCTTAAGGCTCAAAAAAAGACCGCCAGGTGAACACCCGCGGTCTTTGAAGGGAAATCCGGCCGAAAAAAAGTCAGATCCCCCCGGAACCGCGGACCCAAGCGGGACGCCACCAGAAAAGTTCGGCTGAAGGGCGGCTGTTTTCGGGTAGTCTGGTCATGGTGGCCATTTCTTCTTGTTACTATTAAGCCAAATGCAGGCCAAATATAACCCAGGACTTGCCCGCCTGTCAAGCCACGGTTATGAGCTCGTAAGCGCGGCGGCCCAGACCTATTTTCTCAGCGTATTCCAACTGGCCCCGCCAGTCGGTGGTAGGGTGGACCACGGTGAAATGATCGCCCGGTCGCCCGGCCCCTTGTCCGGCCAAACTGCCGGCCAGGGCCGGAGCCTCGTTCACGGCTTTGATGGCCGCCGCGTCGATGGCCACCGGGTCGAAACTGGTGAACATTCCGATATCCGGCACCACGGGGGCGTCGCTTTCATTGTGGCAGTCGCAGTTTGGGGAAACCTGGTTGACGATGTTGACATGGAAGTGGGGGCGGCCGGAAATTACGGCCAGGGCGTATTCAGCCATTTTGCGGTTGAGTTCGGGCCCGGCGGTGCTCCAATTTTGGTGGATGGCATCCTGGTTGCAAACGCCCAGGCACCGGCCACAACCCACGCAGAGGCGCTGATTGATGACCGCCTTCTCATTTTTATCGAAGCTAATGGCTTCCTGAGCGCAGAATTTGGCGCAGTCGCGGCAGCCCACACATAATTTTTTACTCACCGAAGGTTTGCCGTCGTCATGCATGATCATCTTGCCGGCCCGGCTGCCGCTGCCCATGCCCAGATTCTTTATGGCCCCGCCGAAACCGGTCATCTCGTGACCCTTGAAATGGTTCAGGGAGATGATGATATCCGCGTCCATCACCGCCTGCCCGATTTTGGCACTTTTGAGAATCAGCCCCTTAGGAAGAGGCACCTCAACCTCATCAAGGCCCTTGAGTCCGTCGGCGATGATCACCTGGCAACCTGTGGACAGGGGTGAAAAACCGTTTTCCCAGGCCGCTTCCAGGTGATCCAGGGCGTTTTTCCGCCGTCCCACATAGAGGGTGTTACTGTCGGTGAGAAAGGGCCGGCCGCCCAAGGTCTTGACTCGGTCGGCCACAGTCTTGGCGAAATTGGGCCGCAGAAAGGCCAGGTTTCCAGGTTCGCCGAAATGAATTTTCAAGGCCACGAACTTGTTCCGGAAACTGATTTTTTCCAGACCGGCCCGGCTCAGGAGGCGATCCAACTTGGCCAGAAGGCTGTCGCCGACCCGGCAGCGCATATCGGTGAAAAAAACTTCGGATTTGGTCATAACTGGTTCTCCTTTAAACATCAATCCCGCAGATGGACCGGCAGGCGGGCGGCGGCCAGAATCGCCCACTCTCTGAGTTCTTCCGGGCCGGGCTGGGGATGACGGCTCATGAAATCCGGGTCCAGGTTCGTCGTCAGGCGGCAAGCCTGGAGAAAGAGAGGGGCCCGGCCGGCGGCGGCCCGGGCGATGTTCTCCAGGGAATGGCGGTTTATGAAGGGAGCGGCGGCGGTGACCCGGTATTCATGGGGCAAAGAGCTACGTTTCAAGATGGATATGGTTTCCATAATAGCCTCGCCCGGCTCCTCCGGGGCTATCTCCGGCGGATAGGCCCGAGGGTCGGCTTTGAGGTCCAGGGCCAGGTAGTTGATGAGCTTGCGCTCAATGAGGTCGCTCACCTGCTTGGGAGCCGAGCCATTGGTATCCAATTTAACAAGGTAGCCCAGCCCCCGAAGTTTTTTGCAAATTTCGTCCAAATCCGGCTGGATGGTCGGTTCCCCGCCGGAAATGACCACGCCGGTCAAATAACGGCGGCGGCGGCGCAGGAAATCCAAGGCCTCCTCTTCGGCCAGAGGTTCACCGAACAAACGCACCAGTTGCGGATTGTGGCAGTAGGGGCAGGTAAAATTGCACCCTTGGGTGAAAAGCACGGCGGCGACTTGGCCGGGAAAATCCAGGGCCGTGTTCTTCGTCAGCCCGCCTAAGCGCAAAGGGACTGATCCCTCTGAGCCGCTTCCTCTTCCTCGTTATGAAGCGGATCAAGGCCGGCGGCGGCCAAGTGGAGCCCCCCTGCAGGGCTGGTCAACTGATAGACGCGGCGCTGGGCGAATTCCTGCTGTTTGCCGTCGTTCCAGCGGCGCACCGGCCGCAGATAGCCGACCACCCGGGAATAGACTTCCGTCTCAGCCTGGCAACTGGGGCAGACCGGCACCTCTCCTGACACATAGCCGTGGTCCTGGCAGATGCTGAAGGTCGGGGTGAGGGTAAAATAAGGCAGACGAAAATTTTCGGTTATGGTGCGGACCAGGGCTCTGACGGCCCAGGGGTCGTTGACCGCCTCACCCAAGAAGGCGTGCAGAACCGTGCCCCCGGTGTAGCAGCACTGCAGATCATCCTGCAGTTCCAAGGCTTCAAAGAGATCGTCGGTGAGGTGGACCGGCAGATGGGTGGAATTGGTGTAGAAAGACGGACGGTCACCGTCCAGGTGGGAATTGGCGAAGTGGAGGCCGGAATAACGGGCCTTGTCCAGCCTGGCCAAGCTGAAGGAAGTGCCCTCGGCCGGCGTAGCTTCCAGGTTGAAGAAATCACCGGTCTCTTCCTGGATGTCGGCCAAGCGGTCCCGCATATGGCGCAGGACCCGGAGCATGAAGGCCTGGCCCCGGGGGGTGGAGATATTCTCACCCAGAAGATTGAGACTGGCCTCGTTGCCGCCCACCACTCCGATGGTGGAAAAATGGTTGGTCCAGTAACGACCGGTAGCTGCCTTGACCTGGCGGAGATAGAAGGTGGTATAGGGATACAGGCCGCCTTCAGTGAAGCGCTCCAATTCCTTGCGCTTGATGACCAGGCTTTCCTTGGCCAGGTCTATCAGGCTGTCCAGCTTGGCCAGGAAATCTTCCTCGCTATGGGCCAGATGGCCCAGGCGGGGCAGGTTCAGGGTCACCACTCCCACCGAGCCGGTCAAAGGATTGGCACCGAAAAGGCCGCCTCCGCGCTGCCGGAGTTCCCGGTTGTCCAGCCTCAGGCGGCAGCACATGGACCGGGCGTCCTCGGGAGACATGTCGGAATTGACGAAATTGGAGAAATAGGGAATGCCGTAACGGCCGGTCATGCGCCAGATGGCTTCAAATCGGGGGCTGTGCCAATCAAAATCCCGGCCTATATTGTAGGTGGGAATGGGAAAGGTGAAGACCCGGCCTTTATTGTCGCCCTCCATCATCACTTCAGCGAAAGCCCGGTTGATGAGGTCCATTTCCTCCTGGTAGTCGCCGTAAGTCTCAGCCTGCTCC
>Ga0082212_10000487_pt1 | contig 57517 bp, 41 predicted proteins | sample TergutNt197P3_FD_71548 | JGI IMG/M metagenome (GOLD analysis project Ga0082212, IMG submission 71548) | Neocapritermes taracua P3 segment gut microbial communities from Petit-Saut dam, French Guiana - Nt197 P3 | ecosystem: Host-associated > Arthropoda: Insects > Digestive system > Gut ... | reverse complement strand
TACGATCGTTTGCGGCGACTTCAATGATACACCATTATCGTATGCACACCGTACCATACAGGATTCACTTATTGACGCTTATGCAGAATCAGGAAAAGGGCTGGGCATTTCCTATAATCAGAATTATTTCTATTTCCGGATAGACCATATCTTCCATTCCATCAGTATGGATGCCTATAACTGCCGTGTTGACGCCGGCATAAAACTGTCGGACCATTATCCAATCTACTGTTACCTGAAATTGAAGTGATTAAATTTTTTCCGTAATTCGTAATTTGTAATTCGTAATTAATTTATATCTTTGCCCCGAAATCAAGTTAAAGAAAGGTGAATCTAATCATAGAGCAAGGAAATACAATGCTGAAATTGGCTGTGTTCGATGGCGACCGGATGGTGACATGCTCACTACAAACAGATAGTGAACCGTCGAATATCGGGGAATTGTTTAAACAGTATCAACTGGACAAGGGTATCATGTCGTCGGTTACAGGTGAAAATAAAAAACTTACAAAGACATTGAAAACCAGATTGTCATACTTTTTTTGGCTTGATGCGACAGTCCCTGTGCCTGTTGGTATTGAATACAATACGGTGAATACGTTAGGAAATGACAGGATTGCAATTGTTGTTGGCGCTAACTATTTACAACCCGGAAAGCGCTTACTGGTCATTGATGCCGGCACAGCCATAACATACGAGTTACTGGAAGCATCCGGCACTTATAAAGGCGGAAATATCTCACCCGGCCTGACGACTCGGTTTCGTTCGCTCAACCAGTTCACTAATCAGCTGCCGTTAGTAAAGGAACAACCTGATGTTCCGTTTATCGGAACAGATACCGAATCAGCCATCATGGCAGGTGTTGTCAATGGAATTGCATATGAAATGGATGGATATATTGATGCATTGAAAGAGAAATATAATGATATTTTTGTTTATTTAACAGGAGGTCATGCATTTTATTTTGAAAAACGATTGAAAAATCGCATCTTTGTAGCGCCAAACTTGGTCTTAATTGGATTAAACAGAATATTGGAATATAATGCTAAAAATAATTAATCTACTGATTATAATAGGTTTTTTGCTGTTTGGCGTCTATCCTTCGACGGCGCAAAACAGCACTAATTCACCTTATACGCGTTACGGATACGGCGATTTAGCCAATCGATCGTTCGGCGCAGGAAGATCAATGGGAGGAATCGGAATCGGGCTGCGTTCATCACGACAGATAAATCCGATGAATCCCGCTTCATACGCATGCATGGACAGCATGACTTTCCTATTCGACTTCGGCGCTTCATTTCATGCGTCACTTTATAAAGACGGGACAAACAAACAAAAAAGCCTGAACGGTAATGTCGAATACATGGCGATGCAATTCCCTATACTCAAGCGAGCTGCTATGAGTATCGGACTTACACCCTTTTCACATGTAGGCTACCGGTTTGGAGAAGCAAAGACTTCAAGTGATGGAGCATATTATTTCGAATCTTTCGAGGGTATTGGTGGATTAAACCAATTATATGCAGGCTTGTCTATTGAATTATGGAAGAAGCGTCTTTCCATCGGCGCCAATATCAATTATTTGTTTGGATCAATAACGCATACGGCCATTACTGAATACAGTTCAGCCAACACAACCCGTATTACCGGTATTCAGATGATGAAACTCAACGATGCAACTTTCGATTTTGGATTACAATATGTACAACCGTTGACCAAAACCGATAAGATGAATGTCGGGTTAGTCTACAATCCGCAAAAACGGTTGAAGAATATTAATTACGAAACAATTTCAAACGGTTCGGATATCATATTGAATGATACTGTAAACAACAGGGCTCACGACTATCCTGTAGGATATGGCATAGGCCTATCGTATGTCAGGGAAAATAAGTTCATCGCAGCGGTTGATTTTTCCATTCAGGAATGGAGTAAAGCCTCCTTCAACGGAAAAAAAGATCAGTTCAATAACCGTTCAAAGTTATCTGCCGGTTTTGAGTATATCCCAAACTTATTTTCCCGCCCTTACCTCAACCGAACACGATACAGGGCAGGGCTGAGTTACTCAAACGCCTACATACTTGCGCAAGGTAACAGTTATCATGAGTATGGCGCAACTGTAGGTGCAGGATTCCCGCTAACTGATGCCCGTTCGTTTGTGAATTTTTCGTTAGAGTACGTAAAAATACAACCGGATTACAAAACGATGGTCAATGAAAATTATTTCCGCGTAACATTAAGTTATACATTTAATGAATGGTGGTTTATGAAGAGAAAAGTAGAATAAATGTTGAACAACTAAAAAAATTAAAGATATGAAAAAGTTAATTGTTTTCTTCGGCGCATTTATCCTGATTGCATTAGATGCAAATGCGCAAAAAGGCATAGAGACCGGAACGCCCTATGGGTCCGGTGAAGACAGCATACGCTGTGCAACGAATGTAAATCTGTTTATTCCATATGCGAGAAACAGAAGCTATGATGAGGCCTTACCGTATTGGGAAGCAGTCTATGAGGAATGTCCCGCCTCTTCTATTAATATTTACATTTTAGGCGTAAACATTATTAACTGGCAGATTTCCAAAGAAACCGATCCTGCAAAAAGAGAAGCATTAATCAATAATATGATTAAACTATATGATGACCGTCTCAAATATTTCGGTAGTGCTCCACGCAACAGGGACGACTGGAAAGATGTGGTTGTTTTCCGCAAGGCGCAAACATACTATCAGTTGAAAGGGGAAAATTCGGATCATCAGTTAGTATACAAATGGCTGGGCGATGTAATTGAAGAAATAAAGGAAAAAACACACCCGAATGCAATGATGCTCTACATGGTTTCCTCCTATAATTTACTTCAGAAAGACCTGGACAATTTCAAATCGCAATATGTTGACGACTACCTGAAATGCTCCGCCATTCTCGATAAGCAACATGCCGCCGCTGAAACCGCCAATAATGAAAAAGAACTGGAGGGAATATTAGCGAGTAAAAAAGAGATCGAAATGAATTTTATTGCCAGCGGCGCAGCCGATTGCGACCTCTTACAAACTATTTATGCACCAAAAGTGGAAGAAAATAAAGCCAACCTTGATGCCCTCAAAGAAACCCTGAGGATTCTTAACCGCATTGGCTGTAATGAATCGGATGTGTATATCGCCGCTTCGGAATATGCTTATCAAATAGAACCGACAGCCGAATCAGCGATGGGACTTGGCACGAAAGCATTCAGAAATAATGATTATACTACTGCCGAAAAATATATGAATGAAGCCATAGCCATGAGCGACGATTCCGAAATTAAGGCCAGTCTATATTTGGCTTTAGCTGCAATTGCCAACTCAAAAGGACAATACCAGAATGTGAAACAACTTAGTCAGAAATGTCTGGCAGAAAATCCAAACATGGGACGCGCATACATGTTGTGGGCATCGGCATACGCATCTGGCGGCAGAAATTTATTTCCGGATGATCCGGCTCTTAATAAATTAATCTGGTATGCAGTAGTCGATAAATTTGAAAAAGCACGCCAGGTAGACCCGTCGGTTGCCGCTGATGCTAACAGACAAATCAATAATTTCCGCCAGTACTTCCCTTCGAAAGAAGAAATATTTATGCATCCATCGCTCAAAGAAGGCGAAAATTTCACCCTTCCAGGTTGGGTCAATGAAGTGGTCCGCATCAGATGAAATGAAAATTTCAATAAAAATCAACTCGTTAAGAGGTATGACAATTGTTTTGTTAACAATTGTCATACCTCTTTCGTTTCTTTTTTCCTGTTTTTTTGAAAAAAAAGAAATGGTTGATATTTATTTCGACCCGCAAACTTCTTATACATCGAAGCAAACGAACGTAAATACACTCGTCTCCGATTCAGGCATAACGCGATTTAAAATAGTTACTGCTACCTTCTTAATGTACGATAAAGCCGCTGAGCCTTATTGGTTCTTTCCACATGGCATCTATGTTGAAAAATTCGACACGTTACTGAATGTGGAAGCAAGTATTAAAGCCGACACAGCCTATTATTACCAGCGCCGTACACTATGGGAAGTAATCGGCAACGTCGACATATCCAACCTGGAAGGGGTTCGTTTTCAAACCGAACATTTTTTCTGGAACGAGCAGGAACAAAATCTCCCTTTCTATACCGATTCATGTGTAGTCGTTACTAAACCTGATGTTATCCAAAAGGGATTCGGGGGGTTCAAAGCGAATAAAGATTTATCTTATTATGAGTTTACTGATGCCAGCGGCGAATATAATATAGAAGTACAACAACGCTCTGCCGAATCCGACTCAATCCCGGCTCCCGATTTTATCTCAAACGAAAATAATGTGTTCAATAATTAAGGAAAGTAATAATGGGTATTTTTTTTCAATTTTCAATTATTTTTATATCTTTGTACCCTTAAATAAGCATTTTTTTTCTTTTGAATAAGGTAAAATGCTGAATATATGAACATTAATCGAAATAAAATATAAAATGGCAACACTGGAAAAAATACGGAACAAGGCCGGATTATTAGTCTCCATAGTAGGATTAGCTTTATTTGCATTTATTATCGGAGACCTTTTAAATTCAAGTTCGTCCTTTATGAGACGAAATCAGTCGAATGTATTGGTTGTAAATGGCCAGACAGTTGACTATCAGGAGTACTTAAAACGTGAAAACGATGTAATGGACAGGTATAAACTTCAATTGCAGACACAAAACCTATCAGAAAACTATATATACCAGATTCGTCAAAACGTGTTTGATGAAATCGTAATGGAGAAAATCATTGATCCGCGTTTAAACGAACTGGGCCTTGTAGTCACTAAAGAGGAAATGCTCGATATGACGGAAGGCGAAAACATTTCGCCTATCATATACCAAAATCCGATGTTTCAAAATCCAGAAACAGGCATGTTCGATAGGTATACCCTCAATATGATATTAAATCAGATAAAAGAAATAGAAAATAATCCTGCAAATTATCCTGCAAATTATCGCGAACAGTTTTTACAGGCCAAAATGATGTGGGAGTTTATGGAAAACGATATGAAACGTACCCGCCTGTACGAGAAATATACAACATTACTATCAAAAGCTGTGGCGACTAACTCTTTGGATGCGATGGATGCATTCAATAATTCAAGTATCAGCTCCGATATTTTTTATACGATGGAATCTTTTATTAACATAGGAGATTCTACTGTCAATGTATTGCCATCCGAAATAGAAAAACTGTATAACGAACGAAAAGAAAGCTTCCGTCAGCAGGAAACTGCTGTGATTGATTATGTTGCTGTCGACATTTCGCCCAGCCAGAACGATTTTGTACAAGCAATGGACGAGATGTATGCCGTTCACACGGAACTGGAGACAACAGATAACATCGCTTCGTTAGTCAATGAAAAATCGGAACGTAAATTTCAAAATTTTTTCACTTCTGTTAACGGATTCAATGGTGATCAAGAAATAATTGATTTTATCGCAACCGCATCCATTGGCGATATAGATGGTCCTACCTTCAGGGACAGGCAGTATCGCATACTGAAGCTGCTTGAAGTAATGGAAAACGCCGATTCTGTGAATATTTCCATCATTTCGGTCGAACCGCGCACAAACGAAACAGAAACAAGAGCCTATGCCGACAGTATCTTAGTTGAGTTAAAAAAAGGTACTGTCTTTGGTGAGTTAGTAATAATGCACTCTGTAGACCGTATGAGAGAAAATGGTGGTGAGATAGGATGGATGACCGAAGCCGACGCACTGCTGACTTTTAATGAAGAGTTTAGAAAAACGGCCTTTTCCTTACCTGCCGGACAAAGCAATGTTGTCAAAACAAATTATGGATTTCATATCATCAAAGTGACTGAACGCACTAAAAATGTTCCTAAATATAAAGTGGCTGATATCGTCTATACTGTAACGCCCAGCTCCGCCACTCGAAGCCTGCTGTATAATAACCTCAATATGTTTATTGCTGAAAATAACAGTGTTGAGAAAATTGAGGCATCGGCAAACGAATCCGGTTATTATCATGCTTCCAATGTGCGTGTACAAAAGACGGATATTATCGTAGGGTCTGTTTCTAATGCACGTCAAGTAGTACGCTGGGCATTCAACAATAAAAAAGGACAGGTTTCCGAAATATTTGAATGTGATAACACCTTTGTGGTAGCCATGCATAAAGGGAAACTGCCCGAAGGACACCAGTCGCTGGCTTCTGTCACCCCCCAATTGCAAATGGAACTTGTTGCGCGAAAAAAAGGCGAGGCGCTGGCAGCCCGTCTGAGGGAAAAGAATTTTTCATCGATTGAGGACTATGCCGAAGAATTGAACTCGATTCCTGACACAGTAAAATTCATTACAATGGCTACTTCCCGAATCGCTAATATCGGCGTAGAACCCAAACTTAATGCACTCGTTACTTTCGCTCCGATCAACCAGATTCAACCGCCGGTTGTCGGCAATAACGGCGTATATGCATTCGAGGTCATCGACCGTACAACAAATGATCAACCTTTTGACCGAGATTATCAAATCAGCATGATGGAATCTGACAATGCTTACCGTATTGGCGGGCTTGTGTTCCGTTTTTTACAACAGGAAGCCAAAATAATCGACAATCGAATAATCGTTCATTAATTTTCTTTCCATTTCTAATGGAACAATTATTGGGAATGACATTGGGAACGTTGAATGATGTGGCGTCAAAGATGTCGCTTCCGGCTTATGCCGCCAGGCAAATGGCCGACTGGCTCTACCGCAAACGAATCGCGACCATTGACGAAATGACCAATCTGGCAACAGCAAAACGTAAACAACTATCCCTTCATTATGAAATTGGCCTCCAACCTCCGGTTGAGGAAACAGCATCTGTTGATGGCGCTATCAAATACCTTTTTCCTGTAAACAGGGCGCAACAGTTCATTGAATCCGTCTACATCCCCTCAAACGACCGAGCTACCCTGTGCGTATCGTCGCAAATAGGATGTAAAATGAACTGCCTTTTCTGCATGACTGGCCAACAGGGATTTACGGAGCATCTGACAGCCAATGAGATGATAAACCAGATACAATCCATTCCGCAAAGCCGCGAACTGACCAATATCGTATTTATGGGAATGGGCGAGCCGCTGGATAATACCGTCGAACTGTTCAAAACGCTTGACATAATCACTTCCCCGTATGGTCATGGATGGAGTCCCAAACGCATCACCGTATCAACCGTTGGCATCCTGCCCGATCTTAAACGCTTCCTTGATGAAAGCGCCTGTCATCTGGCTGTTAGCCTGAACTCGCCTTTTCATGCAGAACGACTCTCGTTGATGCCTGTCGAAAAAATCTATCCGATCAAAAGTATCATTGACCTTCTTCATGGATACGACTTCTCACACCAGCGACGCGTGTCGTTTGAGTATATCCTGTTTGATAACTTCAACGATTCAGAAAAACACGCCAAAGCAATCGCCCGCTTACTGAAGGGGCTGGCGTGCCGTGTAAACCTGATCCGTTTCCATGCCATTCCAGGCGTCGACCTTTGCGGCTGTAACGAACAGAAAATGGAAAAATTTCGCGATACAATCAATACATTGGGTATACTGTCCACGATTCGAACATCCCGCGGTGAAGACGTCTTTGCTGCTTGCGGTATGCTGTCTACTGCAAAAAATCGTAAAAAATAACACGCTATTTCAAAAAATATCGTATATTTGTAGTTTATTATCATACTTAAAACGCAACAACTATGAAACCTTTTATTGTTATATCCTTATTATCAGTATTTATTGGATTTAGTTCATGTAATTCGCGCAGCGGTGGCGGTTCCGCTATTACGCGCGCAACCGGCGGAGCATACGAAGTGATTGTTGTTATGGATCAGGCAGACTGGGACAGTAACGCAGGTACTGCGTTAAGAGAAGAATTAACCGCTCCTGTTCCCTATTTACTACAGGATGAATCCTCCATGAGATATACGTATGTCCGGCCCGACTTGTTTAACGGAATGTTTAAATATGTCCGTAACATACTGATTGTTAATATCAACAATTCTATTTACACAAAAGTATCGCTACTCAATGAATCGGATAAATGGGCAAGAGGCCAGAGTGTGGTTTACCTCAATGCACCCAGCATTGAGATGATCGAAACGTATCTGACTGAAAACGAACGCATCATTGTCAACTACTTTACAAAAGTAGAAATGAACCGAACCGCCGATTTTCTGCGCGAGACCTATAGCACGACTGTAATGAATCATGTGAAAGAAAAATTTGGCATCACCCTCAACGCACCGTCGGATATTACGAAGTCAAAAGCTGGAAACGATGTGCTTTGGTTTTCGAATGATGCAAATGAAGGACGGATGGACATGTTAGTATATAGTTTTCCCTATACCGATAATAACACTTTTACCCTTGATTATCTGGTGGCTAAACGTGATTCTTTTGCCAAAATAATGATCCCCGGCGGAGATGCTTTCCCTAACAGTTATATGGCGACCGAAAAACGTGTCGTCGATTATTTTTCCTCTAACTTAAACGGTAAATATCTTGGCATCTTACGCGGTTGGTGGCGCATGGAAGGCGGTGATATGATGGGCGGCCCGTTTGTGAGTTATGCACGGGTGGACGAACCGAACAGACGCGTCATTGTTACCGAAGGTTTTGTATACGAACCGAAAAAAGATAAACGAAATTATATCCGCCGGCTCGAAGCAGCATTGCTAACAACACGCTTTCCTGACGAAATATAATTAATAATTTGTAATTTGTAATTTGTAACTAAATAAAATGGAAGAAAGACAGCTGAAAATAGGAATTACACAAGGCGACAGCAATGGGATCGGCTATGAAGTTATCCTGAAAACTTTTTCCGATCCCAGAATTTATGAACTTTGTATTCCGATATTATATGGATCGCAGCGATATGCATCGTTCTATAATGAGCGGTTGGCGGCGGCAGATATCACATCGACTGAAACACACGTAATACATGATTCTTTTAAAGCCGTTAACGGTAAATTGAACCTGATTCGCTGTGTAGACGACAGTGTTCCGCTCGAACCCGGAAATTCGACGGAAGCAGGCGGCAAGGCAGCCTTTATATCGCTCGAAGCAGCTGTTTCCGATCTGAAGAAGGGCGTCATTCAGGGTTTGCTGACAGCGCCGATTAACAAGCACAATATACAACAAAACGATTTTAACTTCCCGGGACACACCGAATATTTTGAGAAGCATTTCGGCGAACATGCCAATGCCTCTCTGATGGTCTTGGTAAATGATGCCTTGCGCATCGCCTTAGTAACAGGTCATATCCCCCTGTCGGAGGTTAGCCGACATATAACTGCTGCTGGCATTGTCAACAAACTGGCTATCTTTAGTAAATCGCTATACGAAGACTTTGGCGTCTTTCGTCCCCGTATTGCCGTCCTTTCATTAAATCCGCATGTTGGCGACAACGGTATTATCGGTAGTGAGGATAACGAAATCGTTGTACCTGCACTCGAAGAAGCCGATAAAAATGGACTGTCGGTTTTCGGCCCCTATGCTGCCGACGGATTCTTTGGATCCGGTATGTACCGGCAATTCGACGGCATCCTCGCTATGTATCACGATCAGGGACTAACTCCCTTTAAAACATTAGCAATGGACAATGGCGTCAATTTTACTGCCGGCCTTTCTGTGATACGCACTTCACCGGCACACGGTACTGCATACGACATTGCAGGGAAAATGATAGCCTCCGAAAATTCTTTCCGGCATGCGCTTTATACAATCATTGATGCGTATAGAAACAGGAAAAGAGCTCAGGACGCTACATCCAATCCGCTTCGAAAACAATATGTCGATAAAAGCGGAGACAGGGAAAAGCTGGACTTAACATAAGAAGAAAAGGCAATGCTGAAAAATAAAATTATCGTCTATACTTCCGGCACCTTTGATATGTTTCATTATAATCATTTGCGGGTGATTAACTATGCGCGCAGTCTCGGCGATATACTGATTGTCGGCGTAAGTACAGACGAACTCGTCGCTTCCTACAAAACGCCTCCGATTATTCCCTTTAACGAACGGCTTCAGATTATTGAAGCATTGAAAATTCCCGACATCGTCATTCCTCAACGATCGCTTGACCATACTGAAATCGTAAGAAAACTGAATATTGACGTATTTGTGGTGGGCGACGACTGGGTAGGCAAATACGATTACCTGAAAGAATTGGGGGTGGAAGTCTTTTACTTCCCTTACGGGTCGGGCGTATCATCGTCGTCCATCAAAAAAACGATACACGAATCCTACGAAAAATCCCTTCAGGATGAACGCGATGCAAAGCCTGTTACGGTGAAAACTGATAATTCATAATTCATAATTCATAATTAATGAAATACGCGCTCATCACAGGCGGCACAAAAGGTATTGGTTTTTCCGTTGCAAAATGTCTTGCAAAAATGGGTTATGACCTGCTATTAACGTATGCCTCTGACACGCGCGTTGCCAGTAAAGCATGTGATATGTTAGGCGCTGAATACTCGATCGAAGCAACATTTATCCAGGCTGACATCTCGGATAAGAAATCAATTGATATTCTTTTTAATCATATCAACTTGCGGAATATCCGGTTGGATGCAATCGTTTTCAATGCCGGCCTAACGTACCACAGCCGTTTTGAAGAAATGAAATACGATGATTGGGAACGTGTATTTTATGCAAATATCCATTTCCCGACCTTTTTACTGCAGCGACTGACCGGTATGATAAACAAAGGCGGAAGCGTCGTGTTCACAGGTTCGCTAATGGGAATCCTGCCCCATGCCCAATCCCTGTCGTATGGCGTCACAAAAACAGCCGTACACGCGCTCGTGAAGAATCTTGTGAAATTTCTTACACCTTATCAGATTCGTGTCAATGCCGTCGCACCCGGTTTTGTAGTAACTGACTGGCATAAAAACAAACCGTCCGAAATACGCAAAAGTATCGAAAGTAAAATCGCTGCCGGACGCTTTTGCGATCCTGACGAATTGGCAGGCATCTACCAATTATTAATTGAAAACACATATATCAATGGAGAGATCATTATCGCCGACGGAGGTTATTCATATCAATAATGTAGCATGAGCCATAAAACTGACACTGCATACGAAGCATCGCTTAAATCCATTGAAACAGAAAATTATATCGACCGGCTTTTTTTTCGGCCTATTGGTTTTCTTATCGCTAAATGGCTAAGCCATACCGGCATAACACCGAACATGGTAACAGTTTTTTCAATTTTTGTCGGCGCTGTGGTAGGACCGCTGTTCTATTTTCGCTATATTTACTATACACTACCCGGCATTCTGTGTTTCATAATGGCAAACCTGCTCGACTGTGTTGACGGTCAGTTGGCGCGACTTACCAACCGGAAATCAAAAATCGGACGCATACTTGACGGCCTTGCCGGTGATATCTGGTTTTTTTTGATTTATGTGTTCCTGGCAATCCGGCTGAAAAATGAATTTGACTCGTGGCTGTTTTTTATCCCTGCCGTTCTGTCGGGAATCTCGCACCTTGTTCAGGCAAACATAACAGATTACTACAAAACGCTTCACCTCTATTTTATCAGTAAGGAAAAAGGAAGCGAATTTCAAAATTACGACGAAGTATGTATGGAATACAAACAGAAGCAACCCGGTATAGAAAAAAAACTGTTTTTCGTTTATTTGTATTATGTCTCTCTACAGCAATCATTAACCCCGCAACTGCAAAAGATGCTGAAGTATCTCCATGCAAAATATGGAGATACTTTCCCTGAAAATATCCGGCTTGATTTCCGTAAAAACAGCAGCAAACTCATGAAAGTCTATATCGACCGAATGACTTTCAACTCGCGTGCAATTTTCTTATTTCTTTCTGTACTGACCGGTTATGTATGGTTCTATTTCGTTTTCGAAATCATTATCCTGAACATTGTGCTATTCATATCCATGTTCAAACATGAAAAAATCTGCACTTTAATCACAATGAAAGATGAAGCGAACGGTTTTGGAAATTGAAGAGGTTCAAAAAATGGCGCCTGTATTCAAATCGCGTTTTGGCGCTTATCTTTTAAAAAAATTATTTCGCTGGACAGATATTGACAAAGTCAATCAGATTCACGCCAATCACTGTCATTTGCGCGGTTCAGCTTATACGTCTGCCATGATGCGCGACCCGTTGATGGATGTGCGTTATGAAGTACACAACCGAGAAATACTCGACGAACTGCCGGAAGGCGCCTTTATCACCGTTTCCAATCACCCCATCGGGTCGTTGGACGGCATCATGCTGATTGACATTTTTGCAGCCATCCGACCTGATTACCGTTTGATGGTCAACAAATTATTATCGTATATTTCAGCCATGCAGGACAATTTTATTTCCGTTGTACCCCATACCGGCGATACAAAGGATAGCAATCAAAATAATATCAATGGTATCCGACAGTCGTTTGTTCAACTTAAAAAGGGTCATCCGATGGGATTCTTCCCCGCCGGCGCCATGTCATTTTATAATCGGAAATGTAAGCAGGTACGCGACCTGCCCTGGACTCACAGCGTAATCCGGCTGATTCAAAAAGCGCAGGTTCCGGTTATTCCTGTTTATTTCGACTGTCTTAACTCCAGGTTCTTTTACCGTTTAGGACGGTTTAGTTGGAAGTTGCGCCAATTAAGGGTGGCTATTGAAGCATTCAACAAAAAAGGACAAACACTGCACGTCTATATCGGTCAACCCATTCCACCCGAAAAAATTAAATTGCTAAAAGACGAACACACATTAGCCGACTTTTTATATAGCGCTACTTACAATTGCAAGATTTCATAATTTATTTTGTACTTTTGTGGGCTGCTAAATTTTATGGATATGATAGAAAAAATTAAAATCCTGCTTCAGGAAGTACATGAGTTGAAAGCCAACAGTCAGGAAGAATTGGAGGCATTGCGAATCAAATATTTAAGTAAAAAAGGCGCGATTTCGGCTTTAATGAACGATTTTAGGGGTGTAGCCGCCGACCAGAAACGGGAAGTCGGAAAGCAACTCAACGATTTAAAAGAACTGGCGCATAACCAGATCAATAAACTGAAAGAAGGATTTGAAAACCAACAGTCAACGCTGGACTATAACGACCTGACCCGTACCGCTTATCCTATTCCGTCCGGTACGCGTCATCCATTATCGGCAGTTAAAAAAGAAATTTGCGATATTTTCGCACGTCTTGGCTTCAGCATTGCAGATGGGCCTGAAATTGAAGACGACTGGCACGTTTTTTCATCGCTTAACTTTGCAGAAGACCATCCGGCACGCGATATGCAGGATACATTTTTCGTTCAGCACAATCCAGATATCTTACTCCGTACCCATACCTCGTCGGTACAAACGCGGGTCATGGAACGCCAACAGCCTCCCATCCGTATTATCTGCCCGGGACGTGTGTACCGCAATGAAGCCATTTCTTACCGTGCGCACTGTTTCTTCCATCAGGTAGAAGCGCTTTATGTCGACAGGGATGTATCTTTCGCCGATCTGAAACAGGTATTAATGTACTTTGCCAAAGAATTATTTGGCGAAAAAACAAAAATACGCCTTCGCCCCTCCTATTTTCCCTTTACGGAACCAAGCGCCGAAATGGATATCAGTTGCCATCTTTGCGGAGGTAAAGGATGCCCGTTCTGTAAGCATACAGGATGGGTTGAAATTTTAGGATGCGGCATGGTCGATCCCAATGTATTGGATAACTGCGGAATAGATAGCCGTATTTTTTCCGGTTATGCACTCGGAATGGGTATCGAACGAATAACAAACCTCAAATACAGGATAAAAGACCTGCGCCTTTTCTCCGAAAATGACGTGCGATTCCTTCGGCAGTTTGAAGCAGCGCTATAATTAATTACGAGTTACGAACCTAAGGTCTTTTTCGGAACGGAAAAAATTACAAATTACGCGGAACAGCATTGACAAAAAAAGAACGATATAACGGCGTTATCGGGTGGTTTTTGGAACATATGCCGGTAGCTGAAACAGAATTACATTACAAAGATGCGTTCCAATTGCTCATTTCTGTTATTTTATCCGCCCAATGTACAGATAAAAGAGTAAATATGATTACACCGGCGCTGTTTAAAGCATACCCTACCCCCGAAAAATTAGCCAATGCCGTCCCCGAAGAAGTGTACGAATACATTAAAAGCGTTTCCTATCCGAACAGTAAATCGAAACACCTTATAGGGATGGCACATTCTCTTTTGAAAGATTTTAACGGGATTGTTCCATCGGATATTACCGAATTACAAAAGCTACCGGGTGTAGGACGAAAAACAGCCAATGTCATTGCATCGGTTGTTTTCAACAAACCGGCCATGGCCGTCGATACACACGTTTTCCGAGTAGCCAACCGTATCGGCCTGACAACTAATAGTAAAACCCCATTAACCACCGAAAAAGAGTTAGTAAAGCACATCCCCGAAGCGCTTATTTCAAAAGCGCACCACTGGCTAATACTTCACGGCAGGTATGTCTGTACCGCACGGAATCCCAAATGTTCAACATGCAATATATCGACATGGTGCATCTTCGCTATTAACAACAAATCACAAAAAAAATAACTCTTAACTCTTAACTTTTAACTCTTAACTCTTATCTAAACCACATACTTCACTTCGGGAACGAGCTGGATGCCAAAAACATCGTTTACTGCGTTTCTTATTTTTCGGGCGAATACGACAATCTCTTCGCCAGTAGCTCCTCCATGATTGACAATGATTAACGCCTGCTTTTCATAAACGCCGACATGGCCTTCCCTTTTCCCTTTGAAGCCGCATTGTTCAATAAGCCATCCGGCCGGTATTTTGACGGCTCCCCTGGCCGGTTCAGGATAGTAAGGAATCAATGGAAACCGTTCTTTCAAGTCTTCGAATTGTTTTCGAGGGATCACCGGATTTACGAAAAAACTGCCGGCATTGCCTAACGTTTCCGTTTCCGGTAATTTGCTGCGACGCACAGTGATAATGGCATCGCGGACAGCCTGTAAAGTGATAACGCTTCCCCGCAACATCGATGAAAGATTTCCATAATCTAATTTGAATTGTGGATTTTTTTGCAAACGCAAACCGATGGATGTAATAATATACGGTTCGTGATCCGAATCTTTAAAGCAACTGCTACGATAGGCATAATGGCACAATTCGTTGGTAAACACGCGTTTCACTCCTGTCAATTGATGGTATCCCTCTACCGTTTCGACCACATCTCTTATTTCCACTCCATACGCTCCAATATTCTGTACAGCAGCAGCGCCAACTTCTCCTGGTATTTTTGATAAATTTTCAATGCCGCCCCACCCTTCTGAAACGGCATATGCAACTAAATCGTCCCAACATACACCTGATCCCGCGCGCAACAACACTGAATCGTTAGTTTCATTAATAACCGCAATGTCCTTCATGCAGGAATGTAGAATAACTCCATCAAAATCATTGATGAACAACAAATTACTACCCTCTCCTATTGATAATAAACGATTCTTGAATAATAATTCATCTTTCAAAATACGAGAAAGTTCATCCTCGTTTTCATATTCTACAAACCAATGTGTTTTTGCCGGAAGGTGAAATGAGTTATGATACTTTAATGAATAATTTTGTTCGATCCGCATGGCATATCATAATAATAACAAGTTACGAATTACGGATAGCATCTTTCAACATTCGTAATTCGTAACCCGTAAACCGCATTAACCAACTTGCAACTATGTATCAATAGCCCCGGTCCAGCAACCAGGCATCCTTGAAGTTAGGTGCATATTTTGATTTAAAGGCGTCACGAGCTCTGACGGCATCGGCTCTGTTGTCGAAACTTGCGACAATGACACGTAGCATGCCTAAATCGTTTTCCGCTACCACAGCCCTGTACCCTTCACGGGTCATTCTGTCTTTCATAGAGAAAGCATTTGTTCTGTTCTCAAAGCTTCCAACCACAACTGAAAATCTTTTTAAGCCGGAAAAATCTTCACCCTGATAAACTTTAACGTCCTCCTGTCTGACAGATTCGTAAGAAACCTCTTCGGTAGTAAGCACTTCCGTATCATCATCTTCCCAATACGTATCATTTGCCATTGCCTGGTCGTACGCATTTTTGTACGCGCTGCTCTTTGACTTGCAGGATTCCATTGCGAACATGCAGCATATTGCCGCCACGAATAACAAAATTTTTTTCATTTTTACCTCTTTTATAAAATAATTGCTGCAAAGATAATGGATATTATGATAAAATCAAATTAAATCGAAAAATATTTTATTTACAATCTGACTGCAAGCGATTCATAAATGCCGTTACAGCCTAATATAAAATGTTCAACTTATATGTACGGAAAATTATCCATCACTACTCTCTTCGCCTCTTCCCAGATGGCGTCCATCTCGGCAAGGGTCATTTCCTTTAGCGACAGTCCTTTTTTGAGGGTTTGCGATTCGAGGTAGTTGAAGCGGCGGATAAATTTCCGGTTGGTTCGTTCCAGGGCGTTATCGGGGTTAATGTGATACAGACGGGCGGCGTTGATCATGCTGAAAAGGAAATCGCCAAATTCATCTTCTTTCCTGTCATCGTCCATCATTTCCACTTCGTGTTTCAACTCGGAGAGTTCCTCTTCGACCTTGTCCCATACCTGTTCGCGTTTTTCCCAGTCGAACCCCACATTACGCGCTTTTTCCTGGATACGCTGTGCCTTGATGATCGAGGGCAGGGCGGCAGGGACGCCGTCGAGAACCGTTTTGCTGCCTCCGCGTTCTTTCAGTTTCAGTTGCTCCCAGTTCTGCTCCACCTTTTTGGAGGTATCGGCACAGACATCGCCAAAGACGTGCGGGTGACGATAGATCAGTTTGTCGCATAGCGAATCGCAGACATCCTTTATATCGAACGCCCCCTTTTCGGAAGCAATCTTCGCATAAAAAACGACATGAAGCAACAGGTCGCCCAACTCTTTTTTAATGTCTGTCTGGTCGTCGCGCACCAGCGCATCACACAGCTCGTAGACCTCTTCGATTGTATTGGCGCGCAGGCTTTCGTTTGTTTGCTTGCGATCCCACGGACATTTTTCGCGCAGTTCGTCCATGATGTCGAGCAAACGTTCGAAAGCCCCCCCCGCCCCCCCCCTTAGGGGGGAGGTGATTTTGTCTGTCTGTTTGTTAATCATTTCCATTATTGGCTGCGGTAGTTTGATTTGCCGTTTTCCAGAAAACGGATGTATTTTGATATATTCTCATCATACGCATACGATGGGGATAACGGGAATCCTTTATTGTCAAGGATTACATAAAAAGGCTGGGCGTTTGCGCCAAATTTGCTCCGCTGTAAATAACTCCATTTATCACCGATTGTACGTAATGTGCGGGTACGTCCGTTTTCGTCTATCTCTATGGGTTGCGACAGTTTTGTTTTATCGTCAACAAACAGGGTTATCAGCACAAAGTCATTATCGATCAACTGCTTCACGCGCGCATCCGTCCAAACGGCGTTTTCCATTTTTCTGCAATTCACACATCCAAAACCTGAAAAATCAATCAATACAGGCTTCCCCACCCGCTTGGCATATTCCATTCCCATCTCATAATCATCGTATTTAGCATGAACGCCATCCTGATACATATTAAAATCCTGCGTATAGAGCGGTGGCGCAAAGGCGCTGATTGCTTTCAGCGGCGCGCCCCACAGACCCGGCGCCATGTAGATGGCAAAAGCAAAAGTAATGATCGACATAAACAGTCGCGGTACGGACACACAGGCAACTTCCGCATCGTGTTTGAAACGTATTTTCCCGAGAAAATAAAATCCCAACAAGGTAAAGATCACAATCCAGAGCACGAGAAAGACTTCGCGGTCGAGTATGCCCCATCCGTAAGCCAGATCGGCTACCGACAGGAATTTAAGCGCCAGCGCCAGTTCCAGAAAGCCGAGTACAACTTTTACCATGTTCAGCCAGCCGCCGGATTTTGGCATACTTTGAAGCCAGTTTGGAAAGATGGCGAACAGGGCAAATGGAATAGCCAGCGCAAGTGCAAAACCGAACATACCAATCGCAGGTCCAATCGTATTTCCCTGAGAGGCAGCCTCGACAAGCAGCGTGCCGATGATCGGACCTGTACACGAAAACGATACCAGAACGAGCGTAAAAGCCATAAAGAAGATACTTAACAATCCTTTCGCCGCATCGGCTTTACTGTCTATTTTCGTCGTCCAGGACGCCGGTAAAACAAGTTCGAAAGCGCCGAAAAAGGAAACGGCAAAGACGACTAACAACAGGAAGAACAGGATATTGAAAACAGCATTCGTCGACAGGTTATTCAACGCGCTGGCGCCGAAGATACCCGTGATCAATAACCCCATAGCCAAGTAAATGACTATGATAGAAAGGCCATACAGCATTGCATCCGAAACGGCTTTCCTGCGGCTTTTGGTACGTTTCAGGAAAAAACTGACTGTCATCGGTATGACCGGCCATACGCAGGGCGTCAGTAAGGCAAGCAGCCCGCCCAGAAATCCTGCAACAAAGATGAATAGTAAAGAGCGGTCGGTCGTCGCTGTGGCTTCATCTCCCAGCGCTTTCAACCGGTCGATGACGGGTTCCCATAACGAAGAGCTGTCCGGTACCGTTTCGGTCGGGATGACGGATATGCGATTGTTGTTTGTGCGGGGTATTAATGGTTTTAAAATCGGGACTGATGCATCTTCAGAGACGTTCTCGGTTGCAATGGCGTCGTCAATATCAGTTTCTTCAAGTTCTAATGTGTCTGATATTTGACTGCCGTCGCCATCTGCGTCCGGCATATTTTTAATATCCGTCCGGCTGAAAGAAAAGGGTATCCGAACCGGCGCCAGGCATGTCTCGTCGTTACAGGCCATAAACTCCAGTTCGCCGGATATTTTGAACTTTTTGAGGTCGGTAACCGTGATTTTTTGTACAAAAGAAACCGTGTTTGAATACAAGCGAAGATTCATTTTAAATGTATTATCGTATATTTCAACCGGTTTGACCGACGATTCGGGAGCGCCAGCCAGTTCCGCTCCCTGAACTGTTTCAAATTTTATGGATGTAGAAACAGGTCCGCCTTCCGGCAGGTTCATATCATATATATGCCATCCATCGTTAATGGTCGCCCGAAAAACAATCTCTTTTTCTGCCGACGGGAGGTCGCCAAACTCAATAAACCACTTAACCGGTTCACGTATTTGTCCAAACAAACTCCCGGCCAGCAAAAGCAGGCAAATGAACCATACATATCGTTTCATAAATTTTTTAATTATCAGAAATTAACATTTAACCCCGCCATGGCGGAAAACGGCTGTAACGGATAGCCGTAATACAAAGACTGTTGCTGAAACAACAAATTATTAAATTGCAGGTACAGACTGAACGTATCGTTGAATTTCCACGACGGGCGAAAACGAAGGTCGTGGATGTTCTTCATTTCAACAGGAATGTAGCCATTTTTGGCGTACAGGCCGGACATCATACAGTAGTCCAAACACAGAGTAAGCGGTTTGACAGGACGCACATTAATACCCGCGTTACCGGTGAATACAGGTTTCCCGTAGGGTTTCAACTCGCTGTTTTCATCCGGACTGCGCACGGCATAGCCGTTTTTCCAGGTTTCCGTATATTTCAGATCATAATAATTGTATACGCCCTTCAGATAAAAATCAACGACATGCATGTAATCGTATTTCAATGTTGCGCCTGCCTGATAACGTTGCGATGTCGGCTGGAAAACCATACTCACGTTATTAAAACCGTCATTGATCCAATTGTAGAAAGACGGGTTAAAAAAAACATCCGATTCCGTATACTTATAACCCGCAAAAATATCAAACCAGAAACCTGCCGCTGCGGCGCTACGCACGCCAATTTTCAGATCGGCCCATGTTTTGGAAGCATCGGCTGTGAACGCCGGATTGACATACCGGTTCACCCGCGACAGTTCCGCCATCGAATTGGATTCGATACCTCCTTCCAGACGGGCATAAAATTCGCTAAACTTGGCAAACGGCACATCTAATGTGATGTTCGGCGAAGCATAGACATTCGTTTCGCCATTCTGTGAAACAAGCATCAGATTCGCACCCAGCAACATCTTCCATGTATCGCTTTCGATACGGAAATACGGGGTTAATGTGGCATTAATATGCCTGTCGAAAGCTGTGCTGTCGACGACTATGAGGGGCGATAATAAAGCAGAAGAAACAGGGCTGTACGGTTCGTAATAGGGTAGCATGGGAGCAGTATAACTCAGCATGTTCGCTTTTACGTCTACCCCAAATGATTTCCCGTCATTTACGCGCGACCTCAAACCCAAATTCACGCCGATATGGTTTTCTGTCACTCCATCGAGTTCCTTATTCAGCGAATACTTTTGGTTAAAATTGGTATATTCAACGCCTATATGGTATCCCAAAAAATCAGGACTGTCGGACGAAATGCCGCCATAGGCATTGATATGCCGATTCGCCTGATTAGTTACTGTATCATAGCCTAAAATACTAAAACGAAGCGCGCAGGCATAGGGATCAGATGGATCAAAATAACTGCTAAAAGCGGGAGTGTAAGGCAAGTTGTTGGTTGGAAACCCGTAATAATTAAACATCGAATATCCGTAGCTACCTCCCAGCGTAAGCGTTGCTATTTTAAAAAGATGCTTGAAATCCAGTCCGCCAAGGTTATCATTAAACTGTGCTTTGCGCGGTCCGAACACGTCGTCTTCAAACTTTACATTACCGTTTGTAGAACGGTGCGAAAGAGATATACCCAGCCGGTCGCGATCGGTATTCAACAGGTGATAACCGAAATCGCCCATTAAGTTGAGTAACATTCCTCCTCCCAGATGCAGGTATCCATTGCGTTTGGAATGTTCAACATCCGTCATCATCGTTCCGGGCGGAAGAATATTCATTTCTTTCTCCGGCAACAGCGGCACGGCATAGTCGGAATAGGTTATCGGACGTTTGGTAATAATTATTTCACGGATTGGCGGCAGTGTTGTTACTTTTGCCGCATCCTGCACGATCGGATCGTATTCGCGTTCGAGCGTCATTTCGCGATTCAAATTTTGCTGCTGTTCATTTGTCTCCTGTGCGAATCCTGTCAAACCGATTCCCAGCAATAAAACCGACGTTACCGCCATTTGTATCTTTCGCAATCCCATGACTTGTCTATTTTTTTAATTTTTCCATTCTGTTTTCTATCATCCGGTTGATTTCTTCGTTTCCCTGATAATTCAGTTTTAACGAATTAAGATATTGACGCGCCTGTATGTCATCGCCTTTATCTATATATATATCTGCAAGCAGGATAAATCCGCGCGCTAACCAATACTGGTGCGTCGTACCTTTCTCCATAAAATCAAACAGCTCTTTTTCGGCGCGCGCCACATCCTTACTTTTATAGTAGATCAGCGCCAGCTGGTACTTGGCTTCCGCGCCATATTCCGTACGTGTATCTTTACTCAGCGCCGAAAAATCGTCTCTTGCTTTCGTCGTCTCGCCGAGTTTGAGATAGGATTTGGCGCGCAGGTAGCGCGCCTCAACTTCAATTTCAGGCGAGAGATTTACTTCTTTCAGCAGTTCATTGGCGGCGTTCAAGGCTTCCGCTTCGTTTCCGGTAAACTGAGCACAGCGCATGATACCCAATTTCGCCGCTTCACGATTCTCACGCGAGCTTGCCACGGCCTGCAACTCCCTGAACGTGTTGATAGCTGTCACATAATCTTTTTCAAGGTACTCGATCTCCGACTTGCGCGCCAGCGCTTCTTCACGAAACTTCATATCGCCACTGTTTAAAACAAGGGTAAAAAAACGTTTGGCTTCAGGATAGTTTTTCCTGTCGAATGCGATCTTGGCAAGATAGTAATTGGCATTGGGGCTAAATGCGCCGGAGGGATACGTGCGCAGGTAACCGGTCAGGCTATTGCGAGCGCCTTCAAAATCACCCCTTGTGAACAGCCGCTCCGCAGCAAGAAAGGTCAGTGAATCCTGTTCGCTTACCTCCACGTGCATACTGCCGCCAAGCGAATTGACGTAGGATGCATACGCGCCGATGTCATTCAAATCGATATATACCGATCTCAAATCCTGTACGGCAACTTTGGCTTCCTCACTGCCCGGATACTGGCTGATCACACGTTTGTAGGCTTCGACCGAACGTTCCAACTGGTTACTGTTATAATAGAGCATGCCCAACTGCACGCCGGCTTTCGGCGCTAAGGCGCTTTGCGGATACTTTTCCATCAACGTCCTGAACGATGAGGCAGCTTCCGTATTCTGATTTAACTGCACAAAGGTCCTGCCCCTCTCATACAGCGCATTATCCACATATTGCGATAATGGAAATTCATTGATTAACCGGTCCAGCATCCGTATTTTCCCCGTATTATCCCGCATCAGTCCCAACACAATCGCTCGCTGATACATGGCATAATCGGCTGTTGACGGTTGCAGCGCAACGGCGCGCGAATAATTGTCTTCGGCTTCAGTATATTGACGGTTGTAATACAAACAATCACCGATACGCTTGTACGCATCCGCAAAGGAGTTCAGCGACTGATTCGGTTCAGCCGACACATACCGGCGGAACAGGGTAAGCGCCCGCCCGAAATCTTTCGTTTTGAAATAGCAATAGCCAAGATTATATAACACAAGCGAATAGGTATCCGAATCATTCCGTCGGGCTACATTCTGATACATGTCGAAATCGGCAATCGCATCCTGATACTTGCCGAGACGGTAATTGGCCTCGCCTCTCCAGAAATACGCATCCGCCCGAACCCTGCCGTCATAGTTTCCCATGGCGATGGACTGATTGAAAAAATCGATGGCCATCTCCATGTTATTATCCATGAATGCCTGATTGCCGAGTTGAAACAAAATATTTTGTTTCGCTTCCAGAATTTTGATGGCCGGACGGCGAATCTTATTGATCGATTCGAGCGCCGCCGCATAATTCCTGGAAGTAAGAAATACCTCGACCAAATAATCATTTACCCGGTCTGTATATTCCGAATCGGGAAAATCGTTCAGGAACTTTTCAAATACGCTAACCGATTCGCCGAATCCGGTAAATTCTGTTTCATGGATCAGCAACGCATAGTTATATAATGCCGTCTCCTGTATTTTTTTGTCGAAAGTCATGGAACTTGCATGTTCGAATGCCATGCGCGCATTCCACTTATCATTGAGGCGCAAATAACTGTTTCCCAGATACAGGCTTGCATTCTGCGTGATTTCGTCTTCCCTGATGACGGTTTGCGATAATGTTTTGATGGCATTTTCATAATTTCCCTGATTATATTCGCACACGCCCAGCAAATAAAGGTCGCCGCGGGCAGGATTATCGATCGACGCGACATACCGGTTCAGCATTTCAATTGCCATGTTCTGATTGCCAAGGTGAAAGTATGAATTACCGGAAATCCGATACAACTCTGTATTGTTTTCACTATTCGGATAGGCGCGAAGCAGTTGATTGACAAGCCGAACCGTCTCATCGTATTTGCCTTCAACATAGTTAATCTGGGCAATAAAATAGTTGGCTTCTTCCCTGTATTCGGGGTAGTTTCGCAGACGGCTAAATTCGCGCATCGCATCGCTGTACTTGCCTGAAGCATAGTCTATATAAGCAATGTAATAGATTGATGCGTTCATATATTCACCTTCAAACCCCTGCGTTATCAAGAAGTTAAATCTTGCCGCCCGCAGATCATCATTTTGCAGCAGTGAATATCCCAGCCGGTAATGAAGCGCCTCTTTCTGCTCATCGCTTAAAACATCGACACGAGCATCGACTAACCAGTTGGCCGCGCGCTGAAAGTCGCCACGCTCGAAATAACCGCTTCCAATGAGAAAACAGGCTTCGTCGCCATGACGCGAATCAGGATAAGTTTTCAGATAGGATTCGAGAATTTCTACTGCACTGTCATTCCCCTGTACGGCAGCAATAAAAGCAAGCATATAGGCCGCTTCCTGCATCAGATCGTGGTCGGTCGCTACTTTCAGGTAAGCCTCAAGTTTATCTGTACATCCGGCATAATTCTTTAGTTCAAAGAAATCTTTACCTTCCGAGAAAAGTCTGTCCGCCGCATCAAACTGAAAAGAACGTTGTCCGCTCACAGTAAAACATGCTACTGCTAAAAAAAGCGGAATAAGGATTTTTTTACTGTTCATCATACTGAATTATTCATATCACGCGCAAAGATAATACATAATTATGAATATCATTAATAATTGGCTACCTTTGCCCCAATAATTTGTCCGCTAATTAATTATTATTAACATGAAAAAAAAAAAATTATCATTTTCCAACCGCAAACAATCAACTTTCGACTACAGGTTGTTCCTATTGTTTCTGCTGTTTCTGCCGATAACGATTGTTGCCAGCGCGGATACGCCCCGATGGGCGGTTATTCCGTTTGATTCGCCCGACCCGACAGCTATCATGTCGCCCGACGGAAAAGGGCTCTACGTTTTCACAACAGGGCGCGGTATCCAAATTCTGTATAGCAGCAATTTCATCGACTGGGAACGATATGACCGCGTCTTTGCTGAACCCGGCTTTCCTAACGGTTTACCTGACTGGGTAAGCCAAATGTTACCACGTTCCAGAGGTATCTGGGCGCCCGACATTGTCTTTCACAATGACCGGTATTATGTCTATTATGCAGTATCAACTGTCGGTAGCCAGCGATCCGTCATCGGGTTGGCAACGAATAGGACGCTGGACAAAACGAATCCCGACTATCAATGGGTGGATGAAGGAATCGTATTGGAATCGCATCCCGACCACACGGATTACAACGCTATCGACGCCGCTTTTTTCGTCGACGACGACGGCAGAACCTACTTGTTTTGGGGTTCATACTGGACGGGGCTAAAAGCCGTAGAAGTTGATCCGGCGACGGGCAAACCTTTCCGCTATACGCCGGGCGACATGAAAATTCCTGCCGGTTATGTTGCTGTTGCATCCCGACCCGATTCGTCGATTGAAGCGCCATATGTCATACGACGTGGAAAATATTATTACCTCTTTACTTCGCAAGGAACTACTTTGGAAGGCGCCGAAAGCACCTACCGCATCGCTGTCGGACGTTCGGAAAATCCGTTGGGCCCCTATATTGACAGGGATGGCATTCGTAAGGACCAGGGAGGTGGCACGCTTATTTTTTCCGGAACAGAAAAATGGAAAGGCACCGGACACAACGGTTTTTTTCGCACGACACGCGAAGGCAAGTCCAAAGGCGACTGGATCATTTTCCATGCCTACGATGCCCAGGATGCCCGCAAAGGTCGTCTGACGCAAATTCGCCCCTTGTATTGGGATGATGCGGGCTGGCCTGTTGCCGGAGATATTCTTGATGTACCTTTTGAAACTTTCGACTTTTCAACGGTGAATAAATGAATCTTTAAACATTAATGTAATACAACGGTTGCCGACGTTCCATTAGCGACCGGAACGATTGATAATTCCTTACCGTCGAACTCAATACCGCAACAATTTCGTGTTCTAATTCATCGTTAAAAATAGATGGACAAGTTAACTTTCTGATTATCCTGTCTACAGGGCGTATTATTTTTCTATTTAAATTCTTGCTAACCGTCGCTTGCGTAAAGACTATATAATACAAGCCATTTATTAAGTTTATACCAAGTCTATCATTTCCAGACTCGCTTAAATTACGATTATCGTGAACAATCAATCCCCTCATTATCTGTAATCTCCGCCACTCTTCTAATGCATCCAATTCCGGTTGATTGGGATAAATAGTTGAAAGAACATATTCATCATTATTAACAATACCACAACAAGCTTCTTCTTCCGGTATAACATCTGACTGATGCCATGACCATCCAATCCCTTTTATTAAATCATTACCTGATGTATCCTGTATGCTTAATAATACTCTATTATATGTATGTTCATAACAACCTGTATCGTAGTGTTTAGAACAGCTTCCCGTTATTATTAGCGTCAAAAACCATATTATTAATTTTATAGTTTTCATTTTCTGTTTAATTATGGATACTACTGTAATGCAAATCTTTTTCCAACAACTGTTTATCTTACCGCTCCATATATTTCGACGTCAGCAATTCTGGCTGTGGCATCTCCGCCGGTATCCGTAAAGGTTATCCTTAAAAATTTAGCGTCTTTTGCCGGAATATTTTTGTCGGCTACTGCTGCTGTATTATTGTTAAATTCATCTGCTAATGCCCATGATGTACCGTTTGTACTTACTTCCACTTTCCAATTTTTGATGTTTAAGTTACTTGCCAATCCGTTGGCTTCGGCAAATCTTAAAACATATCTGCTGATGGAATAGGTTTTATCAAATTCAAACTGAAGATATTTAACTCCGGACGCTGATGATATCCACATCGTTGCAGGAGTTCCGTCGGCTGCGTTTTCATTATTTCCGGCAGGATCGGACGAAGTAATCCGGGTGCTTGCAAGCATATTCAGATTGAACGGAAACTTATTATATTCATTATAATAGGAATAGTAATGATCTGCTCTGACAAATTCAAATTTATTGCCGTATACAGTCTTTATACTGTCATAAAATAACGCAATATTACCGGTATTTATTCTCCAGCCGTTCAACTGGTAGGTAGAAAAAAGAGGAACGTCAGTCGATGATGAACTGATATAATTACTGACGGTTCTTTTATAATAATCGAGATTGCTTTCGTAATGAATCGTATGTTTTGAAAAATGCAGTCTGTTATTAATGGTTACAGGTACTACATCTCCACGTCCAAAGGCGTGAATAGTTGCTCCATATAAATACTTGCAATTCTGTTCGTATGCATTTTTTACATCTGTATTCGCATCGTCCCAAATCGTTAATGCCCGCATACCGGCTCTTTGGAGATATGTTCCTGTCAATTTGGTATAATTATCCATATAGGTCTTATCGGTCAGGAATGTTTTAGCAAGCGCTGTGGGCCTTCCGTCTCTTTCGGCTTCGGGGAGCGTGTTTATCGGCATGATATAACCCATTCCCGATGGTCCGGCAACAAAACATTCATAGTCTGAAGCTGTTTTGTAGTAGTAGTTCAGGATACCGGGGCCGATATCTACAAGTCCGGGCGAGATTGTCCAGTTTACCGCAACTTTTCCCCTGTCGTTTGCTGCATTGTCCCAGTTTGACTTCATGGCGCCCTGAACATATTGTATATTGTCGCCGTCTGTAATATACATGGCAAGGTAAAGTTTATTTTCTAACGGTGGTCTTTTAGGTACTTTGGGAATGTTTATAATATGACCGGTTGCTGAAAATACGGTAGCGTTGGCATAATCGTCCGACGGTATCATGCTTATTCCATATTCTGCGCCTGCGGTGATAACCGAACGCTCTGTAGTACCCCATCCCAGTGCAATTGACGTACCCGGCGTATCTGCCATGTCTTTCATGAATTTTTGATACAATGCCCTTTCTTCTGTATTCCATTCTTTTGTATCAAGCCAGATGACAGCCGCTCCCGTTGCTGCCGCAAGATCCCTTAGTGGCGAAAGCCTGACAACATTACCGACAGGCATGTGTATCAACAGGCGTTTTGAACAGCGCGGCCAATATTCGTCATATATTCTTTGATAGATGCTTAAGGCGCCGTCTTGCGGCCACCCTGTTATGTCAATAATCTGACTTGCAGGGAAAGTAACACCGACATTGGCAAGATTAGTTTTTATTTCGGGCGTCACCGGTAAATAGCCGTATACATTGGCAATAGTGGTCGCTGCATTTCGGTAATGCGCCAGGGGCGAATTGTTATTTGGAGGCGCGTTATATACTACAAGTCCTTTTACTCTATCCCTGTATTCATTCACAAGCTGATACCGGGCTACCGGCGTTGAATACTGTGTTGTACTGCTGAAAGCCAGTCCTAATTCCGTCAACCAGTGTTCGCGCCGCACCGCGCCGCCCGGCCCGAATAAGACGATTTCAGGTTTCGCTTTATTCACCAATCCCTGAAAGCATGAGAACATAACTACTTCTTCACCTGAAAAACGGCTGTCTTCGACCTGCGAATTTATATCAATTACCTTGAGGGGCGATACAGGGGTCGAAAAAAATGGTAACGCTTGTCCTTCAGGCCAATAAATGCCTGTCTGTTGTGTTTGAGCTTTAACATTCGAATAAAATGTAAGGATAAACATTCCTGTAAAAGTAAGACCATTACGGATGATCTTTTGAATCATTTTTTTCATTTTTTCATCAATAAATTTATTTACATATAATTTTTTACAATGAACGAAGCAATCCTGAGATTACATACCTCCCGACACAGAAAAGGGTCTGTCTTCTTTCATCACTCCACGCTTCAGTGCAGGCTGGTCGCCCATCCGGAAACGAAGAACGCCTCCGTTCGTCAATTCATTATAACGAAGGTAATTCCTTGTGAACGGCGATCCGTTAAGCGTTGCCGATTGGATATATACATTTTTGTCGCTATTGCCATCGGCTTCGATGACCAATGTTTTACCGTTTTCAAGATGAACAGTCATTTTGGGAAATAACGGACTGCCAATCACATATTCGTCAGTTCCTGGGCATACAGGGTACAACCCCATGGCGCTGATGACATACCATGACGAAGTCTGTCCCTGGTCTTCGTCGCCGCAATAGCCGTCAGGTCCGGAGTTATAGAGTTTATCCATCACCGTACGTGCCCAAAACTGGCTTTTCCAGGGTTCGCCTGCATAATTATACAGGTAAATCATGTGTTGTATGGGTTGATTTCCGTGCGCATACTGTCCCATATTGATCATCACCATTTCAGCCATTTCGTGAATGATACGGCGGTAGGTACCTACTTTATAATCGCTCGGAACAGTAAAGACAGAATCTAATTTGGCAACGAAATTGGCGTCGCCTCCCATTAGATTGATGAGTCCCTGTATGTCATGAAATACCGACCAGTGGTAATGCCAGGCAGATCCTTCGGTAAAAGGGCCTCCCCATTCTGTGGGGTCAAAGTTGGGAACCCAGTTGCCGTCATTTTGGCGTCCGCGCATGAACCGCGTGGACGGATCGTACACATTGCGGTAATTGAAAATCTGTTTACGGAACACATCGGCATAAAAATCAAGTCCTGCCTGCGATGCCAGTTGCATACCGCACCAGTCGTTATAGCAATATTCAAGCGTCTTGGCAGTCGATTCGCGAAAATCAGGATAGGGGACATATCCCAGAAAGAAGTAGGACTGCCATCCGTCGCGTCCATTGGCCGGACCACCGGGGCCTTTATTTGTGGCTTCATGAATGATAGCTTCTACCGCATGTTTTGGGTCGAATGAGCGAAACCCTTTCGCCCAGGCGTCAGCCAGCAGGGATGCGGCATGGTTGCCAATCATCCCGCCCTGATGTCCGGGGAACGACCACGATGGCAACCAATTGCTCTGGTCGTAAGCATCAAGCAGGCTGTTGACATACTTCCCGTGGAAATCGGGGTGTAACAGTGCGTTCAGGGGAAACTGTGCACGGAATGTATCCCAGAAACCATTGTCGGTATACATCACTCCTTCATGTATTTTGCCGTCGTAGGGGCTATAATAAATGGGATTACCGGCGGTATCGTGTTCGTAGAACTTGCGCGGGAACAGCATCGAACGGAAAAAGCAGGAATAAAAGGTAGCTTTCTGCTCTTCTGTGCCTCCGTCCACCTGTACCCTGTTTAATGCCCTGTTCCATGCCTTTTGCGCCGCAAGTCGGGTATCTTCCAAATTTTTAAATGTTCCAAGTTCCTGTTTAATAGACAGATCGGCCTGTTCAATACTGATGAACGACGATGCTATCTTTGCCTGAACGGTCATACCATTTGCAAATTTAATATATGCGCCAGCATACTCGTTGTCAAGATCGGTTTGACCCGGATGGAGCTTTCCCTCACCACCTTCCCATGTTCCATAACTCTCGAAAGGCTGGTCGAAAATCACTACAAAATAGTTGGTGAAATTTTCGGGAACACTCCGGTTGGCGTTCCTGCAGAAACCCACTACTTTCCGTTCGTCTGGAATGATTTTCACCATGCTCCCGCCGTTGTTAGCATCAATCACCACATACGATTCCTTTTTAGGAAATTTGAATCTCATATGGACTCCTCTTTCCGTTGGCGACATTTCGGCCGTCACTTTGTTATCGAAAGTAACCTTGTAGTAATGGGGGTTCCCGATCTCATTCTTGTGGCTGAACCTGGCTGATCGCCTGAACTGATTAACTTCCAACTGGCCACTCACCGGCATCAGCGAAAAGGCGGCATAGTCGCGCGTCCACGAACTGCATTGGTGCGTCTGGCGGAAGCCGCGAATCGAATCAAGGAAATACTGATAAATCCAGCCATCGCGGTTCACACCGGTTTGTGGCGTCCAGAAATTCATACCCCAGGGCAATGCCGTTGTAGGATAGGTATTGCCATGTGTCAGTTCATATTTTGAATTGGTACCCTGCAATGTGTTGACATAGCGGGCTAACTCCCGTTCCTGCGCCAGTAATGTAAATGCAGGCATCAACACTATAATTAATACAATTTTAGCTTTCATAACTGATTTAATGTTTAAAATTTACCATGTTACTTCCACTGTTATCCCGTCCGGATCGTTTTCAAACTTCACCAGACAGGTTTTCGAGGTCTCGTCCCATGAATGTTCGGCGGCTGTTATCACTTCGCCGGCGGCATTTTTCACCGTCACTTCCTTTGGCTTTTTGGGTAACAGCACGCGGCTTACATTATTCGTTTGACTGGGGCTTTTGGCAACAAACGAATAGTATCCGCTTTTGGATACTTCATCATATACCCGCGATGCGCCGCATAATACGGTCGGTTTATTCCTGTTTTTCACTTGCTGCACATTATAGAGGAAAGCCTGTTCGTCCGGGCGAATTGTTTTTTCTTTCAATACCGGCAGTTCGGGATCAAACAGGTCGATGAATACGCCTTTCAGCGTCAATGGTTCATTCGACACGCTTTCGTCCATCACAGCAGTAATGATATAAGGTCCTCTTTCGAGATACAGGTTATTTTTCGTTTCAAGTTTGCCTTTGTTAGGCGCTGTCTCAAATGCTTTCTGAACGGTGGCAAAATAGGCTTTATCGCTGTTTGCGTTCAACACAAAACTCTTGGGTTCTTCGCGGATCACATATACCTTGCCTTTCCCGCAAGCATATTCGCCTGTTTCGGGACGGTCGGACGCCAGACCCATCAACTGAAACAGATGTTGCGATGGCGCTTTGTATGTTTTACCGTCGGTATTCCACCATTCCATCACAGCCTGGTAAGCATCGGTATCATTACCGCAAAAAATCATTACGCCCCCGTTTTTCACCCATTGGGCAAGGTATTCATGATATTCGGGTTTCATGGGTTTCATGTTCGAGTACGACATCACCAGCACTTTTAAGTCTTTCCACGTATCCGGATAACTGACATTTTCGATATGTAAGGTACTGACAGGTATTCCACGTTTCAACAAAGGCAATGTTTGTCCGTAGAAGTTTGAAAATTGCGGGTCGGCCATGTTTTCCTCTGTGACCTGCATACTGCCCATATTAAAAGTCTCCTGTTTGTCTACTCCTTCATCTCCGCTAATTTGATTATGCGTAGGGTAACGCTGGAACATCAGCGAGTTTGACATCAGGACGCCTATACCCTGCGAGCCTGTCACTTTGTTATTCGATAAGGGCATGTCGTTCAGCGTATTGATCATCACCTGCATCTGGGTTGAGTAGAAACGGGGAATTCTTTCCCTTGTGTCGCAAGTAGCGCAGGTTCTGTACAATCCTTCGTAGATACGGTCGGGCCAGGGCATTACCTCATAATCAGCTATCATGGGGTAAAGCAACTGAGCTGTAAAAGTAGCTTGGTAATTTTTTTTATAATCTGCCCAGTCGCGCGGCCAGTCTTCAATAGGGTCGGTGAGGAAGAACATTTTACGTCCGGTGGGACGCGTCATGGATTCCATGGAGCCATATTCGAGGAAAGCGTTCTCGAACACCCTTTCCTTACGAATGCCGTCGAAATAAGTCGGTTCACGCGACGTGCCTGTCCATACTTGCGCGATATAACCGTCAATACACGGCAGCGATGCGAGACTGGCTTCCGGGCTGACAATCTGCCATGACGAGTAATTCACTAATGAGTGTGTAGGGACATAGATACGCACATTCATTCCTTTGCTTTTGCCGTATTCTTTGGCATAAGTTCCCACATTCTCCAAAGCGCGATAATACAGATGATATTTCAGTTTGTTGGCAAGGTAGGTATTTTCAGGCGATTCGTGTTGTGGACGCCACGGGAAGCCGTAGTAATCCTGCCATTCGCGTTTAAATGCTTCGCTGTAACCTCCCCGCATCCAAAATTCGGGTTCTTCTAAATGGATAGCGTCAATACCGGCGTCAATCACTCGCTTGATGTGTACCTCTTTCATATATTTTAGAAAAGTGAGAGAAGGTACGATATAAGGCACCATACGACCATGCCATATCGTATCGCCGGTCATGGTAACCTGTCCTTCATCTAAGTGCCATGCACCGTCCCACTGCCCCGTAAAATAATCCTGGTAACTACCCCATGCAATACCGGTCATAAAATGGGTGATGTATCCGCGGTCGCGCCACGTCTGTACACGCTCTTCGAAAGTCATGTTACGCCTGTCGCCTGCGCCATAAACGATAGCAACGTCAGCCCGGGTGTCCGTAACCGGTTTCCAAGGATTAGAAGTCTGAAAAGCGGTTTTTTCTCTGCCGAAAACCGATTCGCCGGTTTTGGTCGTTTCTGTTTGACAGCCAACGAATACGGCTGCCATAACCATCCATAATAATAATTTTATCTTCATTGTTGTGATTTTTTATTTTGATTTATAATTATTTAGTCAATTATTCTTTCCAAAATTGCTTTTGTTTCTTCCGGGTAATGATGCATACGCAACTGCCAGACCAATTGCTGCAGATTAACCGTCAGGGTATTATCATTAATTCTTTCGACACATTTTTTTGCGGCTGATACGCCGACGACATTTCCGCCGGATGCATTTTCTGCAGCCGGATCATTTGAATCTCCAATATCGGTAAACCGGCTCCATGCATGTACGCAAACGGCAGAAAAAGAATTACTTTCGAGAAGGTTGATTTTCGAAGCGACATAAGCTGGACTGCCTTGATTGCCCCTGTTATTTCCATGGTTCCATAAGGCATATTTTGTTGTAATAACCGGAATATGATGCCCGTCCGAATTTTCAAACCAAAAAACCATTCCGTCCCCTGCCGCATAAGGCGCATATTGAACGACAACAATGCCCTCTAACATGTTATTATGTTCAATATAAGCCTTGTATGCCTCCATGGAAGCATCACTTTTACAATTCATCGTAAACAGCCCCAATATGCGGCAATTGCGTTGCCGCATATGGTCGGATGTTGTTTGAGCAGCAATTTTCAACGTATTCATTCTATCTTTGTCAGCAGCAAACTCGTCTGCATAAAAATATCCTCCTCCAAAACTTTCAAAAATAGAACTTTGAGGATGTTGTAATTCCAGCAAACGGTCCATCCAGCTGGGAGCAATCATGGACAGGTTTGCCACCGGTAATCCAAAGGAAAATTTAGTTGACGCTATATCAGAGCTGGAATAAAAATTGTTATTATTGAAATTATTTAACATCCACTGGATATTATCCCCATCGGAAAGAAAAAAAGATACATAATTTTTCGAATTGTCATAGACATAATGCTTGGGATTATCTACCCTGACGCGTTCTTTCTGCCTGTTTTTATAATCAATAGCCGTAAAATCCGTATTATAACCCCAGTCATAAGGAACCATTCGGTTTCCGGTTTTGGTAACTCTCCGCACAAATACATCCTCGCCAACGCCCTGTTCCCATCCAAGTACCGGAGCATTCGGTTGAAGCCATCCCAAGATTTCTTCAAAAAGCGCTGCGTTCTGACCTTCCTGTCTGGAGCCTTGTCGCTTGTTCAGATTGACGACAAACAGTTTGTGCGCTATAGCATACGACCGCAATTCCCCTGTCTGTACCGGCATTACGACTAACGCTTCATTATTGCATTTGTCTTTAAACTCTTTCCATGCATCTTCAAGTGTCTTCTGTGATGCGTCGTAACGCATGACATAACCCTGCGAGTTGAAAAAAGCCTGATCTCTGACATCCACTATGACAGCATTATGTACGTGAGCGGCTACTGTCGCCACATTACCGCTCTCAGGATTTTTGACAATGTCAGTCAATATATACCCAGGTTTTCCGTCGTTTCCGGTCCATATTTTTTTCAAATCTTCACTGGCGGCATAGTCTTTCGTTGCTAATTCTACTGCCGTTTTCATTCCAATTTCGCGAATACCCATTGTTTCAAGCGAAACCTTACAATTTTGATAGGCGGGAGCGTTTCCGGCGTCTAACCATACAGCAATATCCGATCTTTCATTTTCAACGGCAAGAAACGATAATCCCTGCATGGACTGCGCCAATAAGTGGTATTGTAATCCTTTTGTCGCTTCGGTTTGCGAAATATTGTTTCTGCTGTTATCGCCAATGACGCCTGTACAATTCCAATATTTTGTCGGTTGTCTGTTATTGACAGGAATCCAGTATTGCCCCACATCATTGAACTCATCAAAAAATGATAAATAGTCGAATGTCGACCATATCGACAAGTAAGGATCGGATGTAATGATGGGTGTAGAAGGCGCGTAAAGATTGATTTGTTGAGCAGGTTCAAAAAAATCGTTTGCGCAAATACTTGCAAAATGGATGGAAATAACAATAAAGGGTATATAAAATTTCATAGTATGAATATGATGATTAATTCATTTTCAATTTATTAGCCTGGCGTCGACATCGAAGGCGGTCTTACCTCGCGGGCGCTACCCCAGTTTTTATTGGGTCGCGAACCCATCTGGAAAACAAGCCTGCCTCCCTGAACAATATCAGCATGATTGATCCATGCCTGATTATGGGGTTTTCCGTTTAGCGTAGCAGACTGGATATACTTGTTCATCACTGAAACATTTTTTGCTTCAATCACAAATTCTTTTCCGTTACCCACATTGATAGTAATTTCTTCAAAGACAGGGCTGCAAATATCAAAAATAGGCTGTCCGGGGCATTGGGGAAATAACCCTATAGCGCTCAATACATACCAGCTCGACATCGATCCTCCATCTTCGTCGCCGCTTATTCCGAATGGCGTTGTATCATACCACAAATCTAATAATTGCCTTACTTTGTTTTGCGTCATCCATGGCTGCCCTGCATAATTATACAGGAAAGGAACGTGGAAAGAAGGCTCATTGCCCTGACAATACATGCCCATCAGACCGGTCATATCGGGAAATTGAGCAACGAATTGCAGTTTGTCCATGGCAGCGCCTGTAACAAACATTTCGTTCATTTTTGCTACAAATTTTTCATCGCCGCCCATCAGGTTGATAAGTCCCTGCACATCGTGCTGTACATGCCATGTGTAGGTCCATGAGTTGCCTTCAGCAAAATATGCTTCACCTGCAAACCCACCCGAATATTTGGGGTCAAATGGTTCAACCCATTGACCGTCGGCCGATTTGGGCGCCATCAAACCTATTTCGGGTTTATACAGATTTTGATAGTTGTGTGCCCGTTTCATAAATAACCGGTAATCGTCTTCCTTTCCCAAGTCTTTTGCCATTTGTGCCAGACACCAGTCGTCATAACAGTGTTCAAGTGTGACCGATACCGATTGCCTGCGATGCCAGCCATCCACTTCCGGTACCCATTCTTCAACGCCCGGCTCGGGAAGCCAGCGCGATGCCTGATGCGGCATGCCCTCATACCTGACAACCGATCCATCACTGTTCAGTTTTTGTACGTTGCCGTTTACGTCAGGTCTTACATTAGACACAAAGTCCTTTCTTGTGGGCAAAGCCGGGAAAAATCCGTTATCAAAATAACATTGTTCCAGTTCGGTGATATACATCGCATCTTTCCAGGGTATCATCGTCGCCTCGTTGTGATTCTTTTTCATCCCCTCGTATGCTTTCGCGATGTCAAAATCGCGTAATCCCCTGAAATAGGCATCCACAATAACTGCCGTAGAATGGTGGCCGATCATCGCCCCTGAGCTTGGTAACCAGCCTGTTTCTTCATATCTTGTAATCCAGTTCCGAATGGTTCTATTCGTTTCTTCCGGTTTGATTAAACATTGGAGGGGATAGGCGCTACGATAAGTATCCCACACATTTCCCATTCGGAGAGCGCGAGTACGATGCAGCGTTGTATAAAAAAGCTGGCGCTGTTTTTCCGTTCCGCCTTTCACCTTTATCAAACTTAATTCTTCGTCCCATAACTTTTTGGCTTTGCTCTTTATCTGATCGAAAGACATTGTACCGACTTCGTCAGCGATAAAACTGCGGGCTTCATCCAGGCTGTTGCGCGAAACGGCAATGCTCATTTCCACAGTCTCTTTTGACGAGCCGGCAGGATAACTGACATAGAACCCACTGGCATTTCCCTGTGTTTTCGAATCCGCAAAAATTGTATCGTTCCGCCAGGTACCATACGAAGGGAACGGTTTTGTTACCCTGACATGGAAGTAACTTCTGTTACTCATGCCGGCTCCTCCCCTTGCGCCGCCTTCTCTGCCTCCACCGCCGCCTCGTGCCACTGTCTCGCCCTCAATAACCATATTGTCTTTTATCTCAACGTTGGTGCTTCCCGACAGGTTCAGAAAAAAATTGGAAGTCTCGTTTACCGGAAGGGTAAACCTGAAAACGACCGTATTATTTGTGATCGTAAATTCCGTATCAATATCAGGGTCTTCGAGCAGTACCTGATAATAATATGGCGTAGCTGTTTCAAAGTCATGGTCAAATCTCGAAGCATTCTCTCTACTGCCAATTTTCATCTTGCCTGTACTGGCCATTAAACTACCCATACCCAGTGGGAATCCATAAATCTTATCGGCAAAATACATATCTCTGAATCCCGGCGTAAAAGTAGGGAATAAACTTACCGTGCCGTCCGGAGTTTTAATCACAGGCGTTGTACCTCTCGTCTTTGGGTTGATTGTACCGATGTACATGTACACATCATCGGCCGGTGTTGTTTCAACACTTGAACTACAATCCGTAAATATCACGGACAATAATAATACACAAGATATTAAATGATGTTTTTTAAAAATACTGGCTTTCATTTTACATTAATTTAGGTAATACTATTAATCGCAAATATACAATTTTTTCTATCAATTTTTTTGTCTGCAAAAAAAATATGGGGATGTTCCGTTGTTATGCACAACAGAAAGCATCCCCATACTGATACTCATACTACTGGGGCATATCTACACGTTTCGCTTCGTTGTAGTTATACCGGCTGGTTCCTTCCGTTGAATACCTGATACGCGCTGCGATCCGTACGAATACAGTACGTCCGCGAGGAATCGCATTGGATGTATACGTAATTGTTTCTCCGAAACCATACTTAGACTCAAAATCGTTTCCCGAGAAAGTTTCAAAAAAAGTGTACGCACTGCTATTGTCGCGACGACCAGTATACGCAGATTCGCCTACATACATGCGAACATCGGATAATTCCAGAAAATTATTATTCCATCCGCCCATTGGTTCAATTTTTGCTCTGAACGCTTCTGGAGTGACGGCGCGGTGAATTTTGAAACTTACCGTAACGGTGTTTCCATTAACGACCGGTTCGCCTACCCATTCAATACGCAGGAACGGTTGAACTTGAAAATTAACTACCGTAACACCCTTAATATCCACATATTTACTTTCATCCATAATGGTATCGCCCTGTTGAGTAACTCTGACTAACGGTATGAAAGGACCGTCTGCGCGAACATTATAATGCCCTTTAAATATTTTTGTATTTAGGTATTCGCCTTCTTTCATGCAATTAATGTCGAAATTGGAAGGCACTTCCGTCTGTTTCCAGCTTAATTCATTCATACGTATGCGAATGCCCTGGTTATCCTGGTCTGTAAGTACGCGCTCACCGGTAACAACATCCGTTATTTCGCCCTTAATTGTTTCTTTCGGTTCGTCATAATTGTCGATTTTGAACAATTCGCACGAATTGAACAGGAAAACGGTCACTCCATATAGTAACACTGTAAAATAAACTATTTTTTTCATTTGATTGAAATTTAATAATTAAACTAACGTCCGGGCTGTTGATCGATTACCGGGCTTTTACTTACTTCTGCACCTCGGATAGCAAAATAATAATCCATCTCTCTAAACGTAAAACGCTTATTCAGTCTTTCTTCAAGCCTTGAATCAAAGAAATACTTGTTGGCTTTTGTTGAATAGAATGGATATAACCCTCTATAGTAAGCGCCATCTTCCTGCGTTAATCCGAACATCAGCTTGTCCGAATGTTGTGTACGCCAACGGCGAATATCCCAGAGGATTTTGTGTTCGAAAGCAAGTTCCTTTCGACGTTCCTTACGTATCACCTGTAATCCGTCTTCGTTGAGCACGAGCGGTGTTACCAAGGGATCAGCGCCGGCACGTTCGCGAATGTCGCGAATCGCTTCGTTTGCGATAAGTTCAAAATTATCACCTGCGGGAGCTGCTTCGCCGGCAAGGGCGAGTTCGCAGGCTGCTTCGGCCACATTCAACAGAATTTCGCCATAACGCATCAAAATAAAATGCTGTTCCGAGCGCCCCTCCAATACTAATGATGTCGGCGTGTTCGGATTGAGCCATTTACGAACGACGAACCCTGTCATGGCATGTGTATTATCGTCTGTAAAGCAACCGCTTGCGCCGCTGGCATTCATTCGTTCGCCATTATCCAAATCTACAATCTGACGCGTGCTTCTACTTACGCATAAATACAGCACCCGTCCCGCGTTTGCAAATTTTCCTTTCCCTGTGTAGGCGTCCATCTCCGTATACCTGTTCGACATATTCGCATAGCTGTAGTCGACAACACCGTTCACTGTCATGATCGGATCAATGCCATCGTTTACATCACCGGTGAAGACTCCTCTGCGGATTTCAACGACTTCTCCTTTGAAAACATCCATCGGGAAGATGACATTAGCCCGCAGGCGGGGTTCAGCATCTTTAAACATGTCCATGGGATGGTCGAATAGTAAATACTTTCCGTTTTCGTCGAATACTTTGATCGTTCCATCGGGATTTTTCTCAATACCGTCAAACAGCTCAACAAAGTCGAGTGTAGGGCAATTACCGGCTGAATATCCGTTAGGTCCCATCATTTGTACAGGAACATTGTAAGAATCGTACCCATGCGCCAGATAAGGATATTGATATTCCTTAAGGAAGATATTTTCCGGGCTTTCACTGTCAAAGAACATATCCACCATGTTCTGATACTGTGATTCACGGTCTGAGGCAGACCATTTTTTTCTGTACAGCGAAAATTTACCTGATTTCATTATTTCACGCGAAGCATTATAGGATTCACGCAAATATCTTTTTGAAGCCGTTGCCGATGTTGCCGGATCGAATCCGATTACCCTGACGTTGGTTTTCTGTCCCAACCCTGTCAGTTTGTTGTATTTTGCAACCGTTCCGGCGAACAGCATCGCTTCGGATTTGAATCCCAATGCAACAAATTTATTGGCATACCCTCGTTTTGGGGATGTTTCCCGCATCAAAGAAATGGCTTTGTCAAATTCGATCAGCGCCTGATCCCATGTCTCTTCTTCGGTAGATCTGGGAATTTCGAGCGCTGCCATCTCATTTTCGGGATACTTCAGTACTTCAAGAACCAGCGGCGCGCCGCCATATCGTTTAGCCAACGCATAAAAAACCATGGCACGGGCAAAATGCGCCTCTCCAATGTAATGATTAAATAAGCTTTCTTCAGAAAAATTATCCTTGTATTTGGGTAATTCTTCCAATAAAATATTGACGTCACGAAGCAAATCAAACGCTCTTCCCCAATATTCGTTGTTGCGTTCATTACCTTCACGCGTCATGGCTGCTCCTGCATCGCGCCCGATGGAAGAGCCTTCATTGGTACCGGGGGTGACCAGCCAGTCGTCAAAAAACTGACGGTTCGGCGAATATTTGAAATCCTCCAGCGGCATTTGGCTGTAGACTCGCGACATATAAACGTTCATCCCTGCTTCGGATGAAAAGAGATCCTGCTCACCCAGTATATTCAGGGGAGGAATGTCCAAATCCGTACATGCGGTGAACATACCGCAAAAAAAGATGGTTGCTGATAATATAAAATATTTCATTTTCATATCCTGTTCGTTTTAAAAAGTAAGATTTAATCCAAGCGTAAAAGTTTTATTCAACGGATACAAATAACCATAGGAATCGTTCGTATGTTCCGGGTCGACATATCTCACTTTGGTAATAGTAAGCATATTGTAGGCGTTTGCAAAGATGCGGAAGTTTTGGCCACCTTTTTTATAGGGAATCGTGTAGCCAAGTTCTATCGTTTTCAATCGAAGATATGCGCCATCTTCGGTATTGAACGACGAGTTAGAATCAGGAAGCGTACCTGTGTAGGCAAAATGTCCCTTTTTCCATTGGGTGGTCGGATTCCATGGGTCGGCCGTAGGATCCACTGGGTGCCAGCGATCCATGAACTGCTTCATTGCGCTTGAATTATCATTTCCCCAAAGCGGTTCGCGAAGTTGCTCGCCATAAATCATCGAACCCAAAGCGGAACCTTGAAAATGCATATTCAAATCAAAACTTTTCCAAGAACCGCCTAAGGTAAGCGCAAAATTCATCCAGGGATTTTGATTGTACCGGATGGGATAATCATCAGCGCTGGTGATTTCACCGTCGCCATTCCAATCTTCGTATAGAAAATCGCCCGGAAGTGTTCCGCGTCCGTAATATACGGGTGAGTTCCAGATTTTATCCCACGTTTCATACCTTCCTACAACATTACGACCCCGGTGAACACCCTGCAGACGGTCATTCTGATTGTTTCTATAGTTATCCCATGAACTGCCGTTTGGCGAACGTTCCACATACAATCGTTTCTGACGGGTGATTGTAACAAAGCCCTTTGCGTTGTAGGAAAAATCTCCAATCCTGTTACGATGCGACAATGTCAATTCCAATCCGAAATGTTTGTCGCTGTTTATGTTTTCCTGTGGCATACTGGCCCCAACCACTGTAGGAAGGCTCGTGCTCCTCGTAGCTAACTGGCCTTCGCGGATACGGGTGAAATAATTGAATTCAGCGCCCAATTTACCACGCCAGGCTTCGAGGTCGACGCCAATTTCATAGACTTTATTTTGTGTCCAGGTAATCAGGGTGTTAGGAACGCCCGTGTTCGTAGCGCTCGCTACAAAGTTTCCACCAAATACATATCCGCCCGTAAAGTTTCTCCTGTCCGAACTGGAAGGATAGGTATATCCGGTAAGGAACTGATACCTCAATGCGCCATCATCCCCTGTTTCACCATAAGAACCTCTGATTTTTAATTGATTAATAAAGTCGAGAGGTAAACTTTTAAAAAATGGCTCTTCAGAAATTCTCCATGCTGCCAAAACTGACGGGAAGAACCCCCATCGTTTTTTAGGCGATAAGATGGATGAACCGTCATAACGGAAAATAAATTCTGCGATGTACCTGTCGGAAAAAGTATAATTGAACCTGCCAAGCACTGCCTCGTTGGCATTATTATAGATGTCATTCCTGTTTGTACTCATAAAAGCTTCCTGATTCTCTCCAATGCCCGCAAAAAGATGTTCGAGCGGGAAAGCCAATTCGCGACGGGCAAAGAAGTTATCGCCGGAGCGCTGTTGTGTTTCCCATCCCAGCATACCCGATACACTGTGAACGTCAAACGTTTGGTTATAATTCAACTGCACCTGCGTTAGAACCTGGTTTTTTGCATTATATTCCCTTCTTAACGAACTGGGTGATTGCCTCGTCCATTTCTGATACGTGTTGGAAGCTGCATCATATCTATATTGGTCGTACTCCTTTTGGAAGAGTTTGTTGTCAGTGACGGTATAATCATAACTAAGCAGCCCTTTCAACACCAAGCCTTTGATGCCCGGTATTTCATAAGTCAGACTTGCCGACGATTGAAAAAACTTTTTGTTGAACTGCCTGAATCCGCAAACATCTTTCATCATCATCGGAAGTGGATTTTCGCCTTCAATCAAACCATGATAGAACATGGTTTCTTCCGGGTCGGCATAAGCCGGGATGTGAGAACCCTGTCGCCAAAACGTACGGATAATCCACCAGGAATCCTGCGTGGGAATATCCTGCTGGTCAAGCACGCCATTCAGGTTCAGTTCAAATTTTAACCTGTCGGTTATCTTTGTAGTAATATTCGAACGAACGTTGTATTTATTATACGCCAAATCGCCCGCTTTGAAGAACCCCTCCTGAAAAGAATAACCCATCCCCACATAATAGTTCGTCCGGTCGTTACCGCCGGTAGCGCTCAGGTTATGCTGCGTTTGTGGAGACCATGGGGAAAAAACAAGTGAATACCAGTCCGTACTTTTCTTCGTACCATTCCTGTATTCTTCAAAATTGGCTTCCGAGAAAGGCGTAGTTCCGCCATTGACATTATGCATAGCCCTTTCGTTGCGGAGTATCATGTAGTCGATCGCATCCACGGTAGCAGGCATGCCGGAAGGCTTCTGGAAAGTAAATGAACCGTTATAAGTCAATTTGGGTTTACCCGACGACGAACCGCGCCGCGTAGAAACGAGCACTACGCCATTACCTGCACGTACGCCATAAATAGCGGCAGAGCCGTCTTTCAAAACCGAAATATCATTCACATCGTTCGGGTCAATGCGCTGAAAGTCATCCATGGTACGGGGTATACCGTCGATAACAATCAGCGGCGTTCCCATACCGCGAATGTCCATATCATTCCTGAAAGCGCCCGGTTCAGCCGTTATCTGGTGCACGCGCACACCGGGAATTTTACCGGTAATCATATTCTGGATGTTTTCGTTACGTGTAATAGCCACATCCTCTCCTTTAACTGAAGCAACAGACCCGGTCAGGGTTACTTTCCTTTGTACGCCATAACCAACAACTACCACTTCATCAAGTGTTTGGGAATCATCTAACATAGTAATATCAATAATCGTCCGGCTACCAACCGTTGTTTCCTGGGGAATAAAACCGATGTAGGAAAATTGCAGCACAGATTGACGATTGGGGACAGTGATTTGATACTTTCCGTCCATGTCTGTAGCGCTTCCTGTTGTTGTTCCTTTCACCATCACATTTACGCCCGGCAATGGATCACCACTACTGTCTTGTATTAATCCGCTGACGCTAATATTCTGTGATAATGCCGAAAATTGCAGCATGGACAACATCAAAACAACAAAACAGAATTTCATTTTGAATGGTAAATAGATTCCCCCTTTCCTCAAAAAAAATTGTTTGTAATAATTCATAATTTTTAAAAAAATAAAGTAAAAAAAAATAACAGTTGTCAAATCCTTATTAGACCGAACAACTAATCACTTAAAATTTGTGTGTGTAAATAACATGAATATCATTCGTGCTTTTCAAAAACTAACATTTACTGTGTTACATCATAGGCAATAATATTTAAAATGTTTTAACTACGGAAATAATTTATTTGATTTAACTTATTTCATTATGAACTCACTCTTCCTTTACTTCCCAGCCCAAGGCGCTGGCGCCAAGTACGGCGGCGTCGCTTTCATCCAATTGCGACACGAGCAGTTTTGTTTTGCCCTGATAAATTTTCAGTACATTCTTTTCAATCGATTTTTTTACGGGATTGAGGATCAGGTCGCCGGCTTTCGCTAAGCCGCCAAACAAAACGATGGCTTCCGGACTTGAGAAAGCAATAAAGTCGGCTAACGCTTCGCCGAGAATGTTACCTGTATACTCAAAAATCTCCAGCGCTAATTTATCGCCTTTGACGGCTGCTTCATATACATCCTTCGACGAGATTTCTTCGGGATTAATATCTCTCAGCAGACTGCTTTCCGTACGGCTTATCAGAAATTCGCGGGCTGTACGCGCAACGCCGGTAGCCGAGCAATAGGTTTCGAGGCAGCCATTGCGACCGCATCCGCAGGAACGTCCGTTTCGCCGGATGATCACATGTCCCAACTCGCCGGCAAAGCCATCATGGCCATAGACTAACGTACCGCCAACCACGATTCCGCTACCCAACCCCGTTCCGAGCGTGATCTCGATGAAATCTTTCATTCCGCGCGCAACGCCATAGGCCATCTCGCCAATGGCAGCCGCGTTCGCATCGTTTGTAAGCGTGACAGGTATCTGATACGTCTTTTCGCTGATCAGTCGCGCCAGTTCGATTTTCCCTTTCCAGGGTAGATTTGGCGCAAACTCAATGCACCCGTTGAAGTAATTACCGTTAGGCGCTCCCACGCCAATGCCACGAATGACGCCGGAACCGCCCGCTTTTTCAATTATCTCTTTAAGACCATTTGAAAGCGCTGTGACATAATCGTTGATGTCTTCATAGACGCCGGTTTTAATCGAACCGTTGAAAAGGATTGTTCCCCTTGCATCAACAACACCGAAAACCGTATTGGTACCGCCTATATCAATGCCAATTACATATGATGTATCCATTACGCTATTTCTTTTGGGCGACGGTTTTCTTTTCGGCTATCACCTTGTCCACCTCGCAACAGGCTGGTGTAGCAGCCGTATGTGCTGCACAACACGCCGGTTTAGTTGCTTCCTTTGCAGCACAACATGCCGGAACGCTGGCGCTTGCACTGCAACACGATGCTTCCGTTTTGTCTGCTTCCGCATTTGGCGCTTCAGCCTTCGTTACTTCTGTTTGTTGGGCTACCTTTTTCGTTTTTGCATCCTGCGCATATACATAAATACCCGACGCAGCAATCATGGCTACAATGATAGCCACCCCTATCAATACCTTTTTCATAAATTTTTGTGTTTTAATATTTTTTTTCGTGTTTAAATTCGCCGCCAAAGTACGTAATTTTTCCTGAAACATCCTACTGTTTTTAGAAATAATTATATCTTTTTTGCAAAGATTTAAATTTTTTTAGCAATTTTTTGTTATTTTTTGTTTGAAAAAGCTCCGAAAGGGCGCAATAATTACAAATCCTCATACTCTTCAAATCCTCATACTCTTTTCGACCGGATTGCAAATCCGGTCAACGAGAATGACAGGTTTTACAGGATTGCCTTTCGCATCTTCGGGATACAAAGCGCCTTCGGATTCCAGTTGGGCAGCCATCTGTCTGATCATGGACGCCAGTACTTCTCTTTTACCGGTTGATAAGTCATTGTTCTCAAAAGGGTCGTCGGCAAGGTTGTATAATTCGTATGCCGGATTTTCAGGCGTTTCGGGTTGATACCGGTAAATCAGCTTCCAGTCTCCATTTCTGAAAGATGTAAAATAACTGCCCCTGTGTTCATGCGGAAAGTGCATCAGGAAATTTTCTGTTCGCTTCCTGTTGGTTTTCCCTGCAAACTGCGTTTTTAAGTCAAAGCCATCAACCACATGGTTTACAGGATTTTTCACACCGGTAAGCGACAGCACGGTCGGATATATATCCATGATGGTCGCCATTTGTTCCTGAATGACCTTTTGTTTGACAGGGAACAGTTTTTGGTATTTATTCTTCGGGTTGGGTTTCGCCCAGCCTGCAATACAGGGTACACGTGTTCCACCCTCGTATTCCGTACCTTTTTTACCGCGCAGCGGAGCCGACGAGAAATGTCCTTTTTCGTCACCCAGAGGCGCATCGGAGCCATTATCGCCGATGAAAATAATCAATGTTTTTTCCGCTATGCCCAAAGTTTCTAATTGATCCATGATGTCGCCAAGCGATTTGTCCATGCCTTCTATCAGTGTTGCAAATCTTTTGGCTGCTTCCGGCTTATCGGGCGATGTATAATTGCTGAGAAATCGGGGATCGGGGTCAAATGGCGCATGGACGGCATAGTGCGACATATAGAGGAAAAACGGTTTGTTCTCGCCCACCGCCCTCGTGATCTCGGCATTGGCTTCCAGCGTCAGCGCGTCCGATAGAAAAATATCCGTGCCGTGGTACTTTTCCAAACCGGGTACGGCGCGTTGCAGGTTTCCCCTGATATGGCCGTAGCCATACTCGCCGTAATAACTTCCCGGCTGGCCAATGGACGAACCTGCGATGTTCACATGGAAACCGATGTTTTGCGGAAACTCGCCTTCGCTGCCTATGCAGCCGAAATGCGCTTTTCCGACATGGATGGTGCGATAACCCGCCTGCTGCAAGACACGGGGTAGCGTGACGTCGTTCGATTTCAATCCCTTCCAGTTCCATTCTTTTGGGCCGTAAGGCGTTTTATTGTTGGTTTCGGAATTGATCCAGTTGGTCGTATGATGCCGTGTCGCATTTTGCCCTGTCATGATAGACGTCCGTGTCGGCGAACTGACACTTTGCGCATAGAAGTTGGAAAACCTGATTCCCTGATTAGACAACCGTTCCATGTTGGGTGTGCGATACCAGTCGTTCAACGGGTAGCGTACAGGGTTGCCTTTTCCATCGGTCAGGAAAGGCACCTGCGTGTCCATCAGCCCCATGTCGTCTACCAGAAAAACGATCACGTTGGGTTTCTCCTCTTCCTGAACGGTCTGCGAACATCCGGATAACAGCAGGAGGGAAGATATTGGAGCGCACGACCATTTGAGCGGCACGCAGGATAACGAAGATAATTTATTTTTCATTTTTTTATACTATTGTTATGGTAATTACTCTGTCTTTTGCCAGGGAACTGCACCCGATAAACGGATATGTTCCATCTGGCTCATAAATAATTGCCTGTAAATATCGGAAAAATTTTTGGATGCATCCAATGGCTCCTGTTCCACAGGATCTGATGCCAGGTCGAAAAACTGTACCGGTTCCCATGGTGTATTTTGCAGGATTTTGTAGCTTCCCCGCCGTGCTGCATAGTATGCCATGCCTCCATAACTCATGTTCCCTTCGCGGCGAACCCAGTAAACTGTCCGGTTATCGGTGACTTGTTCCTGTCCAAGCAGGGTTGGCAGGATACTGATACCGTCTATGGGATGCGTAATATTGATGCCGGCAACTTCGCAAACGGTTGGGAATAAATCGGATAACAAGGCGAGATTAGCTGTTGTCGAACCGGCTTTAATTTTGTCTTTCCAGTACATGCCGCAGGGAACGCGTATCCCCCCTTCGTACATATCCCCTTTTGCTCCGCGATATATACCGTTGCTGGCTCCTGACGGGGCGAATCCGCCATTGTCGGAAGTAATAATGATGAGCGTATTTTCCATCATTCCATTTTGTTCCAGTGCGCCCAGCACCCTGCCTATGCCATCGTCAAGATGTTCGATAAGCGCTATGAGTTTTGTCCGCTGTTCTGTTATGCCCGGTTCACGTTTTTTCACCCTGTCTTCCCATTCCTTTGGCGGCTGAACAGGCGTGTGCGGAGCATTATAGGCTAAATAAAGGAAAAACGGATGCTGCTTTCCTTTCTGTTCACGGATGTATTCTACCGCCCAGTCTGTAAAAACGTCGGTTGCATGTCCCTGTGGATTGATGGTTTGACTGTTATGCCGCATATAATTATTACCGTGACGCAAATGGGTATAATAATCGTCCATCATATCACCTAGAAAACCCTTGAAAAAATCGAATCCTCTTTCGTTGGGGGTATTGGGCGATTCAAGCCCAAGATGCCATTTGCCGATGAGGGCCGATGTATAGCCGGCATGTTTCAATACAGCCGGTAGCAGCACGGCGCCGGGCGATAAATGTCCCCAACTATCTTCTGCATGGGTACGGATAACGCCGGGCACTCCTACCAGGTCAGGATAGCGACCGGTAAGCAATGCCGCACGGCTGGGTGACGATACGGTACTGTTGGCATGAAAATCGGTAAACCTGATGCCATCATTAATGATACCGTCAATATTCGGGGTGTGAATGTCTTTTCCACCCTGGCAGGAAAGATCGCCATATCCCAGATCATCGAGCAGAATAACGACAATATTAGGTGCTTCGCGTGCATACAGACAGGCAGGCATCCACGTTCCGCCGCCCACGACGCCTGTTGCCGACAGGCAGGCAAGCGGTAAAATAAAATTATTCTTTTTCATATTCATAATTCTCAATTACCCGCCAGTCGCGTTTTTGGCGTCGTCCTTACTTTGTTGATCAATGCGGCGTATTTTTCCACCTTATCGGGATGTCCGGCTGCTATGTTGCTGCGTTCGCCGATGTCGTCTTTCAGGTTGTAAAGCTGCGGTTGGGTAATGACGCCGGTTTCGGTGTCGGTGTTTGCATTGTAAGGGTTATCATGGTTGGAAGGCGCAATAAATTTCCAGTCACCCTCAATCACGGATAATGTTCCGGCCTGTTCTATCACATATTTGCGTCCTTTCGCATCCTTTCCCAGCCATGCGCGAAGCTGGTCGAAACTGTCGGGAGCGGCTTCATCGGCAAGCGTCTGACCGGTGAGCGATGCCAGCGAAGCGAAAAAATCGATATGCGACACTAATGCATACGAATCCTTTCCTTTGGCAACGCCGCCTTTCGGCCAGCTGACAATAAAAGGTATGCGCGTCCCTGCTTCGAAAGCGCTGTATTTTCCGCCGCGCAAGGGACCCCATGGCTTATGGTCGCCCAGCAGTTCGACAGCCCGGTCTTTGTAACCGTCGTCGATTACCGGGCCATTGTCGCTGGTAACGATGATGATGGTATTATCCGTCAGGCCGTTACGTTCCAGGGCGTCCAGCACCTGTCCTACAGTCCAGTCGAATTGCAGGATCGCATCGCCACGAGGCCCCATGCCGGTTTTGCCAACAAACTGCGGATGCGGCCAGCGCGGCACATGAATGTCATTGGTACCGAAATACAGGAAGAACGGTTTGTCTTTGCTGCGTTCGATGAAAGCGACTGCTTTGGCGGTAATGCTGTCGGCAATATTTTCATCCACCCACAAGGCCTGTTTCCCGCCCCGCATGTAACCGATACGTCCGATACCGTTCACGATGGCCATGTCATGCCCGTGACTGTGATGCAAGTTGGTAAGCAACTCCGGATGGTCTCTGCCCAGCGGTTCGCCCGGAAACGGCGTTTGATAGCTTACTTCCACCGGATCTGACGGATCAAGATTGACGATACGCTGATTTTCAAGGTATACACAAGGCACGCGATCGCCTGTTGCCGCCATGATATAGGAATAGTCAAAACCCAACTCGCGGGGTCCCGGAGCAATGTATTCGTTCCACGCCTGGTTGGTATCCACGCCCAAGCCAAGATGCCACTTGCCGACAGCCGCCGTGGTATAGCCGGCAGCCTGCATCATCGCCGCCAGCGTGTATTGATCCGGTTTGATGATGGACGGTGCATTGCCCGCCGCTATACCTGTATCATCGCGGCGGAAGGCATATTGTCCTGTAAGCAAAGCGTACCGGGAGGGCGTACTCGTGGCTGCCGCGCAGTGGGCGTTCATAAAACGAACCCCTGACGCTGCAAGACGTTCCATGTTGGGCGTCCGAACCTTGGTGGCGCCATAACACGAGAGATCGCCATAGCCGATATCATCGGCCAAAATAAAAACGATGTTGGGTTGCCGGGATTGTTGCGAAGGGGAACTGCATCCGGCAAGTCCGCTACAGGCGGCAACGCCCATCAATGGTAAATAAATTGATTTTTTCATTTATCTGTTAAAATCGGCAAATAATTTATTCATCTCGTCATCGGTTGCAAAACCGTTGGTTTTAACGACGATGAGATGTTTGAAAACGGTTGATTGTCCGGGGTTTAACGTTAATTTAAACAGCGGTTCCGTATCAATGAGCGATTTGGAACCCATGTTGTTGGTTGAAAACAAACCGTAACCTCTTGCATGTGAGTGCGCCGGATAACCGGGATTATTTTTGTGGTCGATGATGGCCACCGTAATCTTTTCACCGGCTTTATCGGCCGACAGGCTTACCCACCTGGCAGGTTTTCCCCACACGGCGCCTTTCTCCAGCCCTTCACTGTTACGGTACACGCCATTCACGCCCTCGTTGTTCATCACCTTTACTTCCGTAGGATTACCGTTTGCGTCGGTGTACTGTTCAGGTTGATTCGACGGTTCTTCAAAGGCGCGATCCATGCGGATAGCAATCATGCCTTCCTTGTTATCGGTAAAAGTTACCGTTTCCTGCTGCGCGGTAAGCTTCGTAGTACGTTCCATGATACGCCAGTCGCCCTCTCCCCTGAAAACGAATCCGGTTTCCTCTTTCAGCAGGACTTTTTCGGTATGATCCACCCAGTCGGCAGCCACTTCCAGCGTTCCCTGCTTTGCGCCGCTTTGGGCGCTCACAACTTTACGGTGACGGATAGAGCCATATTCCGACTTATTATCTGCCGCAACAGCATAGGAGTTGTTCCAGAAATCAAGTCCGTTCACATCGCCGAAGTTGAACCAGGCGCCCACATGATGCGGATGGTCTACACGCTCGTTAGGACGCGGGGCACGCGGGAATCCGCGTGTTATCACCGTCCCGTTGGCCGTGTAAATAGGGTCTAAGACCGGTTTTTCAAGGTCGGCAGGATAAATATACGTTGTGAACAGTTTCCCGTCGATCATGACGTCTACCTTCCGTTGGGCTTCGTCAGGCATTATCTCAACTCCTTTTTGTGCATTTCCGCAAGCGTTAAAGGCAAAAATGAGCACAAGTAATGTGAATACCTTTTTTATTGATTTCATATTTATTAAACTATATCTTTTCAGGAATAACATACGGGTGTCTGTAATCGCGCGACAACATGTTATTGGCGTCAAAGCTGCCGTTGCCAAAGAAACGCTCGGCTACCGGGTCGAAATTCAGTTGAAGGCCTAACCGGTAGGAGATATTTCCCAGATGCGCCAGCGCCGACGACAGGTGACCGGTCTCCACAGGGCCATTCTGGATGCTCATGTCGCGCTTGCGGATGGCGTCGAACCAGTTGGCAAAATGCAGTTCAAGTTCGCCGCTTTCCGAACGGGACGGACCTTTTTCGCGTTTCTCGCCAAGATATGTTTCATACGTTCCGTAATTCTTGACTACTAAATAACCTTTGTCGCCATAGAAAATATTCCCTACGCCGGCGCCGTCTTCGAGGTTCGTGCACCAGTTGCGCACCTCGAACTGTATGATCTTCTTCTCTTTCGGGTAGTGGTAGATCGATGTCTGTACTTCAGGCACTTCTTTCGTGTCGTCCCACAGGAACTTACCGCCCATGGAAGTAATGCGTTCGGGCAGTCCCACGTCCAGGCCCCACATACAGAGGTCGGTTTCGTGAATACCCTGGTTGCCCACATCGCCATTGCCATAATTCCAGTGCCAGTGCCAGTTGTAGTGAACTAAGTTTCGCGTAAACGGAACCATCGGGGCCGGCCCGCACCACAGGTCATAGTTCAATCCTTCCGGCACATTCGAAATACCCTTATTCCCAATGTCCGGACGCCAGCGAAATACTAATCCGCGCGACATGTACACGCGCCCAATCAGTCCGTCGCGCAGGTGTTGAACGGCTTCACGGATGGCGACCGAGCTGCGGAGCTGCACGCCGTGTTGCACGATACGGTTGTATTTATAAGCCGCTTCAATCATCTTGCGTCCTTCGGCAACATTGTGTGTGGCAGGTTTTTCCACATACACATCCTTACCGGCCTGACAGGCATAAATCGTGTGCAGTGCATGCCAGTGGTTTGGCGTAGCTAACGTCACGGCATCAATGTTTTTGTCGTCGTACACCTTACGGAAATCCTGCTCGATAGCTACTTTCTGTTTGTACTTCTCCTCGAATGTTTTCTGTTTTTCTTTCAGGATGTTCATATCCGGATCGCACAAGGTGGCGACCACCACATTCGGTTGACCCATAATGGAAGATATATGATCATTTCCACGACCATTAACGCCCAATACGGCAATCCTGATACGATCATTTGCCCCAAAAGCCGTCTTGGGAACAACGGTTGGCATCTCCAAAGCCGACGCTGCCTGTTCGCCGGCGAACGCCATAGGTGCAATAACGGATACCACTGTGCCGGTAGCGGCTGTGGCAATAAATTTTCTGCGGGATTGAATTTTTGTATTCATACGTTTCAATTGTTTAATTAATTGGTTATTAATAATTTTTATATTGATTTTAATTTAGAATCCTGATATTATTTTCGGCAAAAATATAAAAAAAAATCCTTTTTCCAAAAGCCTGTTATTCTAATTTTGTACCGTCTCAATCATGGCCAGAATATTTTCCACAGGCGTTCCGGCTTGAGCGTTATGGCACGAGCAACAGATATATCCGCCGTCGCGGCCAAGCGTTTCGAGGCAGGTGCGCGTTTCATTGATTACGTCGTGTACCATGCCAAACGGTAATATATCCTGATTCTCAATGCCGCCGTGAAAAATGAGGTCTTTTCCGAAACGTTCTTTCAATACCCTCCTGTCCATGCCCGGACAAACATGCTGTATGGGGTTCAAGATATCAATGCCACATTCAATCAAGCCGGGTATTATTGGAAGCGCTGCGCCGTCAGTATGAAATAATACTTTTTTATCGTAACTGTGGATGATGTCGCACCAGCGTTTCAGCCTCGGTTTGAAGTGTGTTTCCCATACTTCGACCGATATGAGCAGGTTTTCCTGCATTCCCATGTCATCGCTGATGAAAACGATATCAATCAGATCATCCAGTTCGGTGAGAAACCGTTCGAGCATCTCTGTCTGGATGGCGTCGATGCGGTCGAGGGCTGTACCCAGAAACTCCGGATTGGACAATGTATCTATCAGGGCATTTTCGAGACCGCGCATCTGGCAATAAATTTCAAAATGAGAAATCCACGGACCTATGGTAGCGAAATTGTATGTGCGGGCTTTCATTGCCAACGCTTTAGCGCCTGCATAGTCGAAATGATCGGGGCTTGGCCACAGGAGATAATCTGCCAACTGTGCAGCATCATTATAGCCTGCTATAGGCGGGTTTATATATTCCTGATAGGTAGCCAGGCCAGCTTTTATCATCCGGGTAGGAACGCCCCACAACGTTATTTCGCCGCTGTCATTGGGGTCGAAGTACCGGTCCTTGTAACCTGGGAATATCCATACGATTTTGTCTAACCCCAACTCTCGGTATACGGCCAGTTCATCATCCTGACCGGTGTGTATTTTTAGCGTGTCGAGGACTTCCGGCGTGCACCAGAGGTCTACCGGCCTGCGATCAACAGGTTGCCGATTAATGGTGGCTAATATTCTTTCGCGTGGCGTCATTTAAAAAACTTAGTAACTACTATTTCGATATAAAATCCGTACCTTGTACAGTATAACCGAAGGGATGTGGATGGTTTTATCGGGATTCCGGAGATGAATTATTTTCAGGATAAATCAAATCCAAACGATTTTTAAGCTCTTCCACTTTCTCCGGATGCTGTTCATATAAATTTTTTGATTCTTCCGGATCGTTTTTCATATTATATAATTGTACAGGGGGAAGTAATGGGTCCTCATTAGCCGACCAGCCGCCACTGCCGCTACAGTTAACTAATTTCCATTCACCTATCCTGATGGCAAAATTCCCGTTTATCGAATGGTTAACAATTTCATCTCGCGCCTTACCGCTTCCCTGTAATGCTCCAAGGAAACTTTGGCTATCTTCTGCTGCCGTTTCAGGAATAAAGGCGCCGGTAAGTTCAGCAAACGTTGAAAAAAAGTCAGTCAGGCAAATCAATGCATCCGATGAACTTTGCGCAGCCACTTTACCGGGGTATTTGACAATAAATGGTATATGATGTCCGCCATCCCACACATCGGATTTTTCACCCCGGAAAATATAATTGGCCAAATGGGGATATCGCGCCTTATCATCCGGTTTCCAATCGGCCCCATTATCACTGGTGAAAATGATCAGGGTATTGTTGCTCAATCCCAGACTGTCAATTGTGGATACGATTTGACCGACCACAAAGTCAACATGTGCAACAAAATCGCCATACGTTCCGGCGCCGGATATCCCGCGAAAGCGTTCAGCAGGCAACCACGGCGTATGCGGGGCTGTAAGCGGGAAATAGAGAAAGAACGGCTGTTTTTCTTTTCGACGGTTAATGAAGTATTGTTTGACTTTCCCAAGCAGATGATCAAGACAATCGTCAATAGTAAAGCTTTGCGAGGCTTCTCCGCCTCTCCAAAAATTTCCACGCGGCGTATTGGCGCCATCCAGGTTCACTATCCTGGAATCAACAACCGATCCATCCTCAAGATACACATAGGGAGTCATATCAAGCGATGCCGGAATAATGTAACTGTAATCAAACCCGATATCATTGGGAGAATAATCAACTTTTTTGCTATAATCCACGTTTCCGCTATCAATCGGTCTTGAAGCATCGATAGCTTGCCATCCTAATCCCAAATGCCATTTTCCAACACAGGCTGTATGGTAGTTCTTTGTCTGAAGAAGAGAAGCGACAGTCGGACGCTCACGTTCTATAAGCGGTTTGTCGTAACCGAAAAGCACCCCTTGCTTAAGGCTACTCCTGAAGCAATAACGTCCCGTGAGTATCCCGTAACGCGTAGGAGTACTTACAGCCGAATTTGAATGTGCATCCGTGAAATACATCCCGTCATTGCATAATCGATCCAAATTCGGAGTTGGTATTTTTGAATTTACGTTAAGATACCGAATATCGCCATAACCCAGATCGTCAGCCAGAATTAGGATAATATTAGGACTGGCGGATTCTCCGGTTTTTGATTTGCATCCTGCTGACAAAAGCGACGAAACGCAGACGGTGAATAAAAATGGTTTGTTCATGATGTCATGCTTTATTAATAATGTTTGACTTACGGAATCGGTAATTTAAGACGTTCCATAATGACTGAATAACAATATTTACCCGCAAAGATAGTACAAGTCGAGCGCAATACAAAATAAACTTGTTGATTTATATAGTTTTTTTCGTATTTTTGCACGTCATTTATAAAAAAACAACTTCATGAGACGCATTGTATTAACAATCATTATATTATGAAACGTCGCACATTTATTAAGGCCGGCGCCATGGCCGGGGCAGGGTTGATGGTTTCGAGATTTACATTCGGGACGTCACAAGAACCTGTTAATAAAGGTCTTCGCGTGGGGATCATTGGCTTGGACACTTCACATGCCACTGCTTTCACTCAATCACTAAACAAAGCAGATGCTTCGCCTGATTTTGGCGGATACAAAGTGGTAGCCGCCTACCCCCAGGGGAGCAAAGACATTAAATCGAGTACGGAACGTGTACCGGGGTATATCGAAGAGGTAAAGAAATACGGCGTCGAAATCGTCGATTCCATTCCCGCCTTACTGGAAAAAGTGGATGTGGTGTTGCTGGAGAGTAACGACGGGCGTGTGCATCTGGAACAAGCTATTCCCATATTCAAAGCCGGTAAGAGGGTTTTCATTGACAAGCCGATAGCTGGCACGCTGGCGGATGCCTTTGCCATTTTTCAGGCGGCAAAGGACTATCATGTGCCTGTGTTCTCTTCCTCGTCGTTACGGTATATGTCGAACATGGAAAGTATTGTCAAAAACCAAAGTGTCGGCAAGGTGCTCGGCGCCGAATCATTCAGTCCATGCACGCTCGAACCTACGCATCCCGATTTCTTCTGGTATGGCATACATGGCGTCGAAGCGCTCTATACAGTCATGGGGACTGGTTGCCAGACGGTGTCGCGCATAAATACGCCTGACACCGATGTCGTTATAGGCGTATGGGAAGGTAACCGTATAGGTACTTTCCGCGGGCTGCGCACCGGCAGAACAGGCTACGGCGGACATGTTTTTGGTGAAAAAGGCATCACGACATTGGGTGATTATGGAGGCTACGATCCTTTATTGAAAGAGATAGTTGCGTTTTTCCAAACCGGCATTTCACCGGTTCAGCCCGAAGAGACGCTTGAGATATTCACTTTCATGGAGGCTGCCGACGAGAGCAAACGACGGGGAGGAGTTGCTGTAAGCATAGCTGAAACCGCGCAAAAAGCGCTCGCACAAGTAAAAAAAACAGGATAATCTAAATTATATGAGATACAAAATTATTAATGGAAAAATAATCACGCCTTATCGCGTGATTAATGGCGGCGTCGTCTGTGTTGAAAACGGCACAATCTGCGAGGTGAGCGATCATCATGTCGATTTCCCGGATACTGAGGTAATTGACGCCAGAGGACATTATGTATCGCCGGGGTTTATTGATTTGCACACGCACGGGGCAGGCAATTGCGACTTTATGGATGGCACGGTCGAGGCGTTCCTGAAAATTGCCGAAACGCATGCCCAACATGGTACAACGGGTTTGTATGCCACCACTGTGGCGTCAACAAACGAAGAACTGTTCAAGACATACGCTGTTTACCGTCAAGCAAAGGAAACGAACATCAATGGCGCCGCATTTCTCGGATTCCATCTGGAAGGGCCGTATTTTGCGATGGGACAAAAGGGTGCGCAGGATGCCAAATTCATTCGTAATCCGCATCCCGACGATTATTTGGAAATACTCGACGCAGTCGACAGTATTTCACGCTGGAGTGTAGCGCCCGAACTGGAAGGCAGTAAAGCATTTGCCGAAACGCTTGCAGCACATGGTATCCTGCCTGCTATCGCTCATTCCGATGCTGTTTACGAGGAGGTTCTCGCTGCCTTTGACTGGGGTTTCAGGCATATCACGCACCTGTTCTCGGCCACTTCCGGGATAACACGCCGCAACTGTTTCCGATATGCGGGTATCAATGAGGCGGCGTATCTGATCGATGGTATGACGGTCGAAATCATTGCCGACGGCGTACATCTTCCCGAAAGCCTCCTTAAGTTGATTTATAAAATCAAAGGGCCGGGAAAGATTGCGCTGATTACCGATTCGATGCGCGCAGCAGGAATGCCCGAAGGGAAAAGTATTATTGGAAGCCTCGCCAACGGACAGGAGGTGCTGATTGAAGACGGCGTGGCCAAAATGCCCGATCGCACATGTTTTGCAGGAAGCGTGGCGACTGCCAATCGTTTGGTGCGCACGATGCTTAGCCTTGCCGGCACACCTTTGCCTGAAACCATACAAATGATGACTTCTACACCCGCTCATATCATGGGAATAAACAGGACAAAAGGGTCGTTGGCAAAAGGTAAGGATGCCGATGTGGTTATCTTTGACAAAGACATCAATATCCAAATGACCATGGTGAACGGGAAGATTGTCTATAAAAGAACATAAGATCGAATAGGATATGAAAAATCGTAATTACGTCATTTCCATCGTAATACTGGCTTTTACCTATTTCGTGATCGGTTTTGTATCTTGGGTAAACGCCATTTTAATCCCTTACTTTAAAATTGTATGCGAGTTAACCGAATTTTGGTCCTATCTTGTTGCTTTCGCCTTTTACATTGCTTATTTTGTGATGTCGTTACCGGCAGGGTTTTTCCTGAAGCGGATTGTATTCAAACGCGGCATCATAGGCACTTTT
>Ga0082212_10000486_pt1 | contig 57529 bp, 53 predicted proteins | sample TergutNt197P3_FD_71548 | JGI IMG/M metagenome (GOLD analysis project Ga0082212, IMG submission 71548) | Neocapritermes taracua P3 segment gut microbial communities from Petit-Saut dam, French Guiana - Nt197 P3 | ecosystem: Host-associated > Arthropoda: Insects > Digestive system > Gut ... | reverse complement strand
ATGGGTGCATCATAATCTTGTTCGGGTTGACGCAGAAATTCAATACCGGCTTGTTTGATCATTCGGGCGAGCTCACGGACAGTGAGCACGGCATCCACATCAAATCCTGGATTTTCGGTATTGTTGAAATAACTGTGATCTGGGCGTTGCCTTTCGTGTTTTTTAGCGGTGCATGGCATGACAGAAACCGAATAAATGGTGTTGGGATCAATACCGTTTGTTTCCGCATAGTAGGTTTTGGCTAGTGTACCGAACATTTGTTGGGGCGATTTGGCCGTGGAAAGATTTCCGAGCAATTCCGGGTAGTGGTGTTCGCAGTATTTCACCCAGCCAGGACTGCAGGAGGTGATCATAGGCAGGGTACCACCGTTTTGCAGGCGGTCAATGAATTCGAAGCCTTCTTCCATGATGGTGAGATCGGCGGTGAAGCTGGTGTCAAAGACTTTGTCGAACCCAAGGCGCCTCAGAGTTGCGGGAATGTGTTTGCCCACCGGCGTGCCGGGGGTGAGGCCGAATTCTTCTCCCAATGTGGCCCGGACAGAGGGAGCAACCTGGATAAGGACGTGTATTTCAGGGTCGGCAATGGCCTGCCAGACGGCTTCGATGGCATCTTTTTCCCTTAGGGCTCCCACAGGACAGACGTTGATACATTGACCGCAGGCGATGCAATCAACTTCATTCAGATTTCGGCCAAAAGCCGGGGCTATTGTGCTGTTGAAGCCGCGCTCATTAACACCCAGAGCACTTATATGCTGAATATCGTTGCAGACAGAGACGCAGCGGCGGCACTTGATACACTTGTCGGAAAGCCGTTCGATGGCGGGAGACGATAAATCAAGGGAGTAAGCGGATGTTTCCCCTGAGAAACGCATGGAATCTTTGTGAGGCTGAGTTTCCAGTCCGAGCTGTTTGGTTAATGCCTGAAGTTCACATGAATCGTTACGTTGACAGCTCAGACACTTTTGCGGATGGTCGGACAGAATGAGTTCCAGAACGGTTTTGCGGGTTTCGCGGATTTCAGAGGTGTTGGTCTTAACCACCATCCCTTCGCTGACAGGATAGATGCAGGAAGGATGCAATCCCTGTTTGTTTTCGATTTCAACCAGACAAATGCGGCAGGAACCGATTTGATTGATTTCTTTTAAATAGCAGAGGGTCGGGATAGCAATACCGGCCAGATGGGCGGCCTCCAATACGGTAGAGGTGGCGGGAACCGCCACTTGCAAACCATCAATGGTAACCTGAACCATGGTGTGGGTATGATTCTCCATTGTCTTACCTCCATATTCGGGATGATGAGTTTGGGATGATAGTTGGGATGTGGATTCTGGATGAGAGTTGGGATGCGGATTCGGGGCAGGCTTATCAGAGGAGTTCAATGGCGTCAAACTTGCATTTTTCCATGCACATCCCACACTTTACACACAGATTTTGATCAATTGAATACGGTTCTTTAGCCTTGCCGGAAATAGCGGTGTTGGGACAGACTCTGGCGCAAGCACTGCAACCGGTGCATTTATCGGTGATGATGGAATAGGAGAGCATGTTCTGGCAGGCGTGGGCCGGGCACTGTTTTGCGTAGATATGGGCTTCGTATTCGGAACGAAAATATTTAAGTGTACTCAGCACAGGATTGGGGGCTGTTTGGCCCAAGCCGCAAATAGAGGCGCTTTTGATGGTGGTGGCTAAGGACTCAAGCTGTTGAATATCGTCTGCTTCCCCCTGGCCTGATGTGATTTTGTCTAAGATCTCCAACATGCGTTTGGTGCCTATGCGGCAGGGGGTGCATTTGCCGCAGGATTCGTCTTGAGTGAATTCGAGAAAAAATCTTGCGATATCGACCATGCAGTTATCTTCGTCCATGACAATCAGCCCGCCGGATCCCATCATGGAACCGACAGCCAACAGGTTGTCGTAATCTATGGCGATATCAAGCATGTCGGTGGGGATGCAACCGCCGGAGGGGCCGCCGGTTTGAGCCGCTTTGTAGCGCTTACCATCGGGGATGCCGCCGCCGATGTCTTCTATAATTGTGCGCAGGGTGGTGCCCATGGGAACTTCGATGAGGCCGATGTTTTTGATTTTACCGGCTAGAGCGAAGACTTTGGTTCCTTTGCTTTTTTCCGTACCGATGGAGGAGAACCAGGAAGCTCCTTGGCGGATGATTGTGGGTACGTTGGCGTAAGTTTCAACGTTGTTGATCAGGGTGGGTTTGCCCCAGAGTCCGGATGCGGCCGGGAAAGGCGGTCGTTGACGGGGTTCCCCTCTTTTGCCTTCTATGGAATGGATGAGGGCTGTTTCTTCACCGCAAACGAAAGCACCGGCGCCAAGGCGGATGTCCAAGTGGAAAGTGAACCCGCTGCCGAGGATGTTGTCTCCCAACAAACCCGTTTTTTGAGCCTGATGTATAGCTTTTTTAAGTCGTTCCAGGGCCAATGGGTATTCGGCCCGGATGTAGATATAGCCTTGGTTGGCACCGACAGCGTAACCGGCTATAGCCATAGCTTCTATCAAGCGATGAGGGTCTCCTTCCAGAATGCTGCGATCCATGAAGGCCCCGGGGTCACCTTCGTCGGCGTTACAGACAACGTATTTCTGGGTACCGGGGGCTGTGTGGGTGAATTCCCATTTCTGGCCTGTCGGGAAACCGCCTCCGCCACGTCCGCGCAATCCGGAAGATTTGAGTTCGTTGATGACATCAAGAGGCTGCATTTCCAATAGGACTTTGGCCAAAGCAAAATAGCCGTCGAGGGCTATATATTCTTCGATGCGTTCCGGATCGATGACGCCACAATTGGCCAGAGTGATGCGGTGTTGATGCATATAGATGTCGGTGGGGTTCCGGTTGATGAGCCATTCAGCAACGGGAGCGTGGTGCTTGAGATGTGAATCGAGGATCGCCAGAGCTTTTTCCGGTGTGACATGGCCATAGACAGAGGGGGGGCTGCCTGGCTGGGTAACGCTGATGAGAGGTTCGTTGTGACACATACCGGGGCAACCGGTTTGGATTATATGGGTGTGTGCTGTCTCCCCTTGCCGGACCATGACATCATAGATCTCGTTGGCGCCGTTGGCGGCGCCGCATGTTCCTTGGTGGACGTTGACGGTGAGGATGTGATTTATGTCACGCTTGGCAGCGGCTTCAACGGATTGTTTTTTGATTTGGTTTAAGTCACTCAAGGTTTTGATTTTCATGTGAGTTCCTCTTTCTTTGTGAGGGAGTATTTGTCTAATGCGGGCTACGCCCGCAAGTATTCAGTATTCAGTATTCAGGATTCAGTATTCAGAATGTGGATTTTCTTGTTCTTTTTTGACGCTTCGCGTCCGTAAGGGACTAACAGATCAGGGACATCAGACGGGGTCAGACGTCCGTAAACCTGGTCGTCTATTGTCAGGACCGGAGCCAAGCCGCAAGCTCCCAGACAGCGGCAGGCATCCAAGGTGAACAATCTGTCTTCAGTTGTTTGTCCGGCTTTGATGTTCAGTCGGCGTTCAAATTCGGCGAAGATTTCGCCGGCACCTTTCACATAACAAGCTGTTCCCATACAGACGCTGATCAGGTGTTTGCCTACAGGTTCTGTGCTGAAGAGTGAATAGAAAGTTGTGACGCCGTAGATTTCGCTTAAGGGAATGTTGAGTTTGTCGGCAAGATAGGCTTGGACATTTTCCGGCAGATAACCAATTTCTCTTTGGGTCTGTTCAAGGATCTGTATCAATGAGGAGCTTTGTTGCGAAGGTTTTTGGTATTCCTTGGGCGTGGTATTGGCGGCGACAATTCTGTCAATTGCGAAACTCCATTCCGGTTCGATATCAATTATATACGGCATTTCATCACCTCGTATTTTTGCGCATACCGGTATATGACAGAAAACAGAAACAGAAAATAATTACCTTGGTCCAAATACCTACTCGACAAGCGGGTTCAGGGGTTGTGCGGTTAGGTTGTGTCTGACGGTGTCCAGGAGATCATCCAGTTCTTCTTGGGTCATATAGGTCAGTTCAACAAATCTATCCTCAATGAGACCGTGGCAGTGAAGGTAGAAGTTTTGTTCGAATTTCTTTCGGAGAAGGGGGTCATAGTAGCTGAACCATAATGTCAGATAGAATTCATGATCAAAAGGTGTCATGCCTCCTTCTGTCCATTCAGACAAATCAAGAAGCAAGGCAGCATCGGTTTCTTTGGGGATTGAGCTTAGAATATGATTGCCTTGTTGATATACTGTTTGACCTGATTCAGCCAGGATCATAATGATCTGGCTCTTCATAGCTTCAGCGGGATGATCCCCCGCGTTAACAAATCGTATCGATAGGGTCTGGTCGTTTGGGGTTTCCAGTTCAGGAAGACCTTGTATAGAGAAATAGGGGCGACTGGTTTCCAACGCATGCCGCCATGTCGAGAATGCTATGAACGCTGTACAAATAGAAGCGATTGCCAAGATGGTAGCTGAGAGCGTTGCCATCAGGGCAGACCAGGATCGGGAATCAGCGGAGGCTCGCTTGACAGGGTTTTTGATGTGTGGATTTTCGAAAGAGTCTTTGAAACGGGCACGTTTGGCCGGGCTTCTGGTTTTTCGGCGTTTGTGCGTCGTAGGGATGTTTTTGTTCATACATATTGAATTATTGGCTAAAAAGACGCGAATTAATCGAGCAATTTTTGTTAATTGTAAGTGCGCTTTCCTGTTAGCCTTGCCTCACAAGTCAGATTTGTGTTATCCTTAACAAATAAAGAGGTGTTGGGAGCGCGTGGAATGTGAAAAAATATTTTGGTATATAACAATTTTGGCGTTCATAGTGTTGATATTGCTTTTCATAATACAATCAGGGATTAGTACCTTACAGACGCGAAGCGTCAACAAAAAACAAGAAAATCCACATTCTGAATACTGAATACTGGATACTGAATACTGGATACTTGCGGGCGTAGCCCGCATAAGTGAGAAAGAGCGCAAACGAGAAAGGGGGTCACTGTCGTGTCTGATCATAAACTGAATTCGCGGTTTCAAGAAATCCAGGCAAAATTCCAACCGTTATGGGACACATGGCATATTGAATCCCTCATTGGCGAGGGTTCCTGCGGCCAAGTTTGCCTTATCAGCCGGAAAGACCGCCCCTCTGAGGGGGACCCGGATAGCGGAAAGACTCATTATTCGGCTGTCAAAATCATTTCGCTGCCTCAAAACACCTGCGAAATAAAGCAATTGGAAAACCGGGGACTTGACCGGGCAGCCATCAGCGGATTATATCAGAAACTAGTTGCCGATATCGTGTGTGACATTGAGCTCATGGGTCAATTTGACAGGAGTCGCCATATTGTCAACTATAATGAATGTAAAATTGTTGAAAACCAAGGGGTCCCATATAGAGGCCAATCGGAGGGAGTTAGCGATCTCTCAACTTGGGATATACTTGTTCGCATGGAGCTTCTTAGATCACTTTCGGTTCATACCAGAATGAAACCTCTCTCCCCTGCCAATGTTGTGACCCTTGGCATTCATATTTGCCGGGCCTTGGAAGAGTTCCACGAAACCAATGTCATTCATAAGAACATCAGACCAGAGAATATTTTTGTGACCCTCCGCGGTGAGTATAAGTTGGGTGATTTTGGGATTGGTCGACAGATGCGGGAGATTCTGTCTGATCAAGATATGCAGGGCGACCGGACGACGCAGGGTGGCCGTGTTGCACAAAAGAATCAGATCGAATTCCTACAAAAGGACCAGAGCGAATCTCTGTGGAAATCTTACGCTACCATGGCCCCAGAGGTGTTGAAAGATGAACTTGTAGATGCCGATGCGGACACTTACTCTCTGGGTATCGTAATGTATACGTTGCTCAACAGGAACCGGGGGCCGTTCTTGCCGGATTTTCCCTTGTCGGTTACGGTTGAGGGTTATCAAACCGCGTTCAAGCTGCGAACCAACGGTGCTCCGTTACCTGAGCTCAAAGGGGTTAGTCCGGAGTTGAACGCGCTTGTGTTGAAAGCCTGCGCCTTTAATCGAGAGGGCAGGTACGCTCATCCTGCCCAGATGCGCCAAGCATTGGAATCCCTTGTTGAGGGGAATCAAGATGTTGATGCGGCGATGTTGAAGAAAGCCCAACCAAAGGGTTCGAGGCCGAAGAAGGCCAATCAGCCGAAGGCTATTCAGACGCCGCAACCTAAAGATGTGGCTTTGAGAGATGAAGATAAAACGGAACAGACGGAGACATCCCAAAAGACGCGACTGCCGGTGGCTGTCATGCCCAAGGCGGTAATACCACAAACAGCGAATCCCAAGGAGGTTAAGAAAACCTCTCTTCGAACAAAATTTCGTCCCTTATGGATAGGAATAGCTTCTGCGGCGATATTAGCTTTGGTTATAACCGTCGCTGTTTTCATCAATTCCCTCAGTATTCGATTCGGAATTAGTATCAACGGCCAAACGGACATTCTGCTGGCAAATGAAACAGATGTCCCGATGATGTTAGATGAATTGACTTCCTATTATGCCAATCAAATCGTGGCCGAGACGGTGTATGTTACTTCTGTTGAATATGAAGAGGACGTGCAATACGTCAAGAAAAAAGCCCCCGCCTCAGAAGTCAAGACTGTTGATGAGGCTATTCAGGCTCTCATCCATGGCAAAGCCCGAACCCTTTTCCACACTGTGGTGGAAGGAGACACCATCCAGGGGATTGCGGAGGCCTATGGGGTCTCACCGGATGCCATTGTAACATCAAACCAAGATCCGCCAATAGAAACACCGGAAGACTTGCCGGAAGACTTGCCGGAAGACTTGCAGGAAGATGTCCTCCAGCCGGAAAAACCATTGATGGTAGGAGATGTCATCGAGGTGGTTGTTGTGCAACCCTATCTCCATGTTGTCATTGAAGGGGTTTTCACGATGACAGAAGAAATCGCTTATGATTCAGAAACAGAAAAAGATCATGACCTTATCTTGAACACCACAAAAATTGGACAAGAAGGTGAAAAAGGGTCCAAAGTGGTCACATATACTTGTGTTGTAAATAACGGAGTTTTGGTTGAGAAAATTGCCCTTGAGGAGACGATAACAAAAGAACCTGTGCCCGAAATTGTTTTGGAAGGAACCAAGCATCCGATTTTTGCCATTGAGAGCACGAGTCTAAGCAATGATGAGATGCTACAGTATCTCATCAAACGTGAGAGTGGCGGAAATATTTACGCGATAAGCCCGAGTGGACAACATAAAGGGATTGGCCAGATGTTGGAGATGCATTATCAAACCTATGTTGGTATGAGCTATGCAGAAACCCTTCAACAACCGGATCCTTATGCGGTGCAGCTTGAAGCCATGCTTGGGTATATTAATTCCCGGTATGGATCTATTGAGGCGGCGTATAATTTCTGGCAAAGTAATGGGTGGTATTGACAAAGGATTGTTGGCGAAAGAATGTTGGCGAAAGAATGTTGGTGAAAGAATGTTGGCGATAGGATTGTTGGCGGAGTGTTTGTGATTGCCGGCCACAAAAGGTATAATGGAGCATATCGTAACATCGAGAGGTAGGAGGAAAGAACGATGCATTGCACGAAAAAAATCACAAATGATCTAACATGGGTTGGTGCCAACGACAGACGATTAGCCATGTTTGAAGGGGTCTATTCCGTTCCGGCCGGCGTATCATATAATTCATACCTTTTGTGCGATGACAAAACGGTTCTATTCGATACAGTCGACAAAGCGGTACGGGATAGATTCCTGGAGAACCTTTCTGAAGCTTTAGGGTCCCGCGCCCTTGATTATCTTGTGGTGCAACACATGGAGCCTGATCATGCCGCTGCCATTCGCGAGGTGGCCGCCCGTTACCCGGAACTGAAACTGGTCTGCAATACAAAAACCCAACAGTTCATCAAACAATTCCTTGGCTTCGAGTCAGAGGAACGGATTCTCCTTGTCAAAGAAAACGATACCCTTGTTACAGGCAGGCATACCCTCCAATTTATTATGGCCCCTATGGTGCACTGGCCTGAGGTTATGGTCACCTATGATACGACGGATAAGATTCTTTTTTCTGCGGACGCATTTGGATGTTTTGGTGCCCTTAACGGCGCAATATTTGCCGACGAGGTAGATTTCGCGAAAGATTATATGGATGAGACAAGGCGCTATTATGCAAATATAGTTGGGAAATACGGCACGCAGATGAAGTCATTGCTAAGCAAAGTATCCCCTTTGGCCGTCGACATGATATGCCCGCTCCACGGGTTTGTCTGGCGCGAGCATATCAAAGATATTATCGAGAAATATTCCTTTTGGAGCAACTATGAGCCTGAAGAATACGGTGTGATGATCGCTTACGCGTCCATATACGGGAACACAGAAAACGCCGCGGAGATTCTCGCTTGCCGGTTGCGGTCCTATGGTGTCAAAACCGTGATGTTTGACGTTTCTGTTACACCGGCTTCAGAAATCGTTTCGGCCGCGTTCAAATGGAGCCATTTGGTTTTTGCCTCAACAACCTACAACGCGGGGATTTTTGTGACTATGGAAGCGTTGATATGTGATCTTACCGCCCACAATCTCCAAAAGCGAACGATCGCCCTCATAGAAAACGGGTCTTGGGCTGCCACCAGCGGCGGTCTCATCCGTGCTCAATTGGAGACATGCAAAAATATTAGATTCCTTGATGATATTGTCAGTCTCAAATCAAGCCTGAAAGCAGATCAGCTTGCGGAAATCGATGCCATGGCGTCGGCAATTGTTGCGACGTTTCCCAAGGAGGCTCTCCCAAGCAGGCCCTTCATGAGTCCGCCGGGTACCCTTGAAACAGGGGTTCCGGTTGGATCGACAGCCGGAACACAGATGGGGTCAGTTGGAACGGCAACCGGAACACAGATGGGATCTGCTTCCATGGGGTCCGCTCCCATGGGGTCCGCTCCGAAAGTGGACCGCGACACATTGTTCAAGTTGTCTTACGGGTTGTTTGTTCTGACCGCCAAAGATGGTGCTAAAGATAATGGTTGCATTATCAATACGGTTACACAGATTACCGAGTCGCCATTAAGGATTTCCGTTGCTGTCAGCAAAGCTAATTTTACACATGAAATGATTGTAAAAACGGGAGAGTTCAATGTTTCGGTTTTGACAGAGCATGTGCTTTTCAGCACGATCGAGCAATTCGGTTTCCAAAGCGGCAGAGACATTGACAAGTTCGTGGGTTGCGATTATCAAACGCGCACAACCAACGGTGTTCGTTATATACCGGAACGGACGAATGGCGTGATTTCCGCAAGAGTCTGCCAAACACTTGATTATGGTACCCATACATTGTTCATTGCGGATGTAACAGAAGCCTTTGTGTTGTCAAAGGAGCGGAGTCTGACTTACCAATTCTATTTCGACCACATCAAGCCCAAACCCAAGGTTTCTGAAGAAACGAAAAACGGTTTTGTCTGCAAAATATGTGGCTATGTGTACGAAGGCGACACGATTCCAGAAGACTACATTTGTCCTTTGTGTAAGCATGGGGTGGCGGACTTTGAACCCCTTTGATATTGGCAAACAACTTCCAATGTGGTCTTGCATTGTCAAACGATCTGTCCTTCCCCATAGACCATATACTTGCATGTGGTTAACTCCGGTAATCCCATGGGGCCGCGGGCATGCAGTTTCTGAGTGCTGATGCCGATTTCCGCACCAAACCCGAAACGATTGCCGTCTGAGAAACGGATTGAGGTATTCACGTAAACAGCTGCGGCGTCCACATCTCGGAGGAATCGTTGGGAAGCCGGATAGCTTTCGGTCAGGATGGCTTCGGAATGTTTCGTGGAGTATTGATAGATATGATCGAGTGCTTCGTCCATATCGGCGACGGTTTTCATATTGAGGATCATATCGTTGTGCTCAGTGCGCCAATCCTCTTCGGTGGCGGGGCGGGCGCCCGGGATATAAGTCAGAGTCTTGGCGCAGGCCCGCATTTCAACCGGGCCTTTGGGGCCGTGCGTGAGCAAATCAGCTAGGCGGGGCAGGTAGTCGGCGGCAACAGCTTCGTCAACAAGCAGGGTTTCCAAGGCGTTGCAGACACCGGGTTTGTCGGTTTTAGCATTATAGACGACGGCGAGGGCTTTATCCAGATCGGCTTCGCTGTGGACATAGGTATGGCAGATTCCGGCGCCGGTTTCGATGACGGGTACAGTGGCGTTAGCGACAACGCTTTGGATCAGTCCGGCCCCCCCTCGGGGGATAATGACGTCAACATAGCCATTCATACGCATAAGTTGCTCGGCGTAAGCACGATCTCCTGCCGGTACGAGTTGCACAGCAGCGGCAGGGAGCCCGGCGGCGGCAATGGCTTCGGCGAGCAGCCTGACGAGGACAACATTGCTTTCGGCGGCTTCGCTGCCGCCTCGGAGAAGGCAGACGTTGCCGGATTTGAGGCACAGAGCAGCCGCGTCAACGGTAACGTTGGGACGGGCTTCGTAGATAATGCCGATGACGCCGAGGGGAACGCTGATTTTTTCAAAACGCAGGCCGTTGGGACGTGTCCACATCTCTCCCCTACCCACCGGGTCGGGCAGTTGGATGACGTCTCGTACGCTGTCACAGATATCGTCAATCTGTTTGGGAGTTAGAATGAGTCGGGTAAGTAGGCTTTTTCTCAGTCCTTTTTCTTCGGCTCGGGCAACATCGACGGCGTTGGCGGCCAGAATTTCTTGGGCATGTTCTTTTAAGATGTCAGCGATGTTTTGCAAGGCGGCGTTTTTGGCTTCTGTTCCCGCGGACATCAGGAGGCGGGAGGCTTGTTTGGCTTGTTTGCCTAAGGTTACGAGTTCGGGTCTAAGTTCCATATCGGTTCCCCCTTTATTCTTCCAATGATTTTCATTAACTTGACTTGATTGGTTCATCGTCCTTTAGTCCCTTACGGACGCGAAGCGTCAAAAAAGAACAAGAAAATCCACATTCTGAATACTGAATCCTGAATACTGAATACTTGCGGGCGTAGCCCGCATAAGGATAGTATACACCATCTGGGATTTAATCGCCATAGGCTCGTAACAGTCCCCCAGGGCTTCGGTGTTTTGTGATCATCTTGGAATGACGACGAGTTGCCAACAATTTTTTCAACATTTAATGATTTCAGGGGTCAATCGACCTTGCCAAAAAGCCGTTCCAATCAAGACAGCGTTTGCACCAACTGCCAGGGCTTTCTCAGCGTCTTTCCAACAGGAGATACCGCTCTCGCTGATAATGAAGGCCCCTTTCGGCGCTGATCGAATCAATTCCAATGTGTGATCGACCGTACCGTTGTCTTTCTCAAAAACGGTGATATCTTTGTTATTGATTCCGATGATCTTAGCACCAATGCTTATAGCCAGCTCCATTTCTGTGTGTGTGTGAACCTCGACGACGGGTTTCAAACCCATGAGCAAGGCTTTCTCATGCAGGGCTTTCAGCGAGTTTGAAGAAAAAACCGAACAAATCAACAAGACACCTGTCGCGCCACAATCAAGGGTTTCCTGTAAATCCGCTTCTGTTCTAATGAAATCTTTGCGCAGAACCGGCAGGCTCACGGTTCCGGTCAGGGCGCGCAACAGATCCAGTGAACCGCCAAAGTGTGCCTTTTCGGTAACAACCGACAACCCCAGAACTCCTGCGTTTTCCAGGTTCCGGGCGACTTCAAGGGGATTTCTCCCCTTGAATAAGTCGCCGTACTGAGGTGAGATGGGTTTGAAGTCTATGATGACCTTTCCGGCGATTTCTTTGTCAATCATGTCACAAAACGCCATTTGACAGGGCTTTCAATTCGTTCAGCTTTTTGGCGGCAGCACCGCTTTCGATGATGGTTGTGGCCAATTCGGCACCCTGCTTGAGATCTGACGCTTTGCCGCCGACAACCAAAGCGCCTGCCGCGTTCAGAACAATGGCGTCTTTTTTTGCGTCTCGGATGGTTCCTTCGAATACACCTGTGATCACTGCCGCATTGTCTTGGGGTGTGCTGGATTTGATATCCTCAAGTCGGCATCGTTTCAACCCCAAATCCTCCGGCTCGATCTCAAAGGTGGTAACTTCGCCGTTACGCAGTTGGTTGATACGGGTTGTTCCGAGCAGGGAGATTTCGTCCAACCCATCAAGTCCATGCACAAACATCGCGTTGGTGTACCCGAGCTCTTTGGCGACGTGTGTTACTGTGTCAAGAAGTTCAGGTTTGTAGACGCCCAACAGATGCCTCGGGGCGAAGGCGGGGTTGATGAGTGGGCCGATGATCGTATAGAATATCGTTTTGATTCCCAAATCGTCTTCAGCTGGCAATACTTTGCACATAACCGGATGAAACAAGGGGGCGTACAGAAAGGCAATGCCTATTTCCTCCATCATCTTCTCAACTTGTGGAGGCGACAGAATAATGTTGACGCCCAGAGCCTCTAACACATCCGCACTGCCGGATAAGCTGGCTAAAGAACGGCTGCCGTGTTTGGCTACGGGGATACCTCCCGCTGCCGCGACAATGGCTGTGGCGGTGGAGATGTTGAAGGTGGAAAGCCCTCCCCCGGTTCCGCATGTGTCCATGAGCTCCCCGTCTATCTTTGGTCTCAAGGGAATACAGTTGTCCCGCATGGCTATCGCCAGATGAGCCAACTCATTCTGTGTTGCGCCTTTCATCAGCAAAGCGACTTGAAACCCGGCGATTTGAACGTCTGACACTTCTCCCGCGTTGATGGCTGCGATTAACGAGCTGATTTCCCCGGCGGTCATTTCCTGGTGTGTTGTTACTTTTGTGAGAACTTCTTTATACATTTTTGAGCATCTCCTTAATGAATTGTTTGATATGGGGGGAGCTGTTGTCACCATGTTCCGCAATAATCCTCACAATGGCGCTGCCCACGATAACTCCGTCGGCAATCTCACGTATTTGTCGCACCTGTTCAGGTGTGGATATACCGAATCCGATATAGATGGGAACATCGGTGACTTCTCTGATTTGGCGCACAATATCGTCCAGATTGGTTGTGAATTCTCCGCGAACACCTGTCACGCCCATGGAGGACACGAGATAGATGAATCCTGTGGCGTTTGTCGCCAGCATTTGGATTCGCTGTGCCGAAGTCGGCGCTATCAACGTAATCAGGTGTATGCCAAAATTGTCGGCATAGATGGACGCCTCGCCTCGCTCCTCGAAAGGCAGGTCGGGAATAATCACTCCGTAGACATCACATTCTTTGCAGCGTTTGAAGAACCGGTCATAGCCGTAGACGAAGACAGGGTTGGCATAAGTCAAGAGTACGATTTTGTTGAAGGGTACATTTTCCAGCATGTCAAACACTTTGTCTGCGGTGGTGTTCTGTTCTAAGGCGCGTTTATTGGCGGCCTGGATGACATCCCCTTCGGCTATGGGATCAGAGAAGGGAAGACCGATCTCAATGATATCACTGTCTTCTGCTAAGACATCGATGAATTCCCGCGTCTTTTCCAGGGAGGGATCACCGGCGGTGATAAAACTTATGAATTTACTCATACAAATCTTCCCCCTTGTAGCGCGCGATGCTTGCGACATCCTTGTCGCCGCGGCCTGAAATGTTGATGATTATTGAACCTTCATAGGTTTTAGCTACTTTTTTGGCGTAGGCTACAGCATGGGCTGATTCCACAGCGGGAATAATGCCTTCGGTTCGTGACAGATACTCAAATGCTTCGACGGCCTCTCCGTCAGTGATCGCCACGTATTTGGCACGGCCCCGACGGTGTAAATCGGCGTGTTCCGGACCTACGCCCGGGTAGTCGAGACCGGCGGAGATAGAATACACCGATGCGATCTGCCCATATTGGTCTTGGCAGAACAAGGATTTCATTCCATGGAAGATCCCGGGCATACCATTCGCGATGGTTGCCGCGTTGTGGGGCGTCTCTACCCCGAGTCCTGCCGCTTCGCAGCCGATCAGATCTACACCGTCATCGGGGATGAAGTGGTAGAAAGCGCCGATAGCGTTGCTGCCGCCGCCCACACAGGCGATCACAGCTTGGGGCAGTTCGCCTTCAAGAGCTAAGATTTGATTGCGGGTTTCCCGGCTGATAACGCTCTGAAAATCCCGTACCATTGTAGGAAAAGGATGGGGTCCCATAACCGATCCTAAAACATAATGGGTGTTGTGGACGCATCGTGTCCATTCCCGCATGGTTTCGTTGACAGCGTCTTTCAAGGTTTGGGTGCCGGTTGTGACGCTGTGGACTTTTGCTCCCAACAACTTCATACGGTAGACGTTAAGGGCCTGTCTTTGAATGTCTTCTTTCCCCATAAAAACGTCACAGTCCATCTTAAATAGCGCGGCGGCTGTTGCGGTAGCGACACCGTGCTGTCCGGCCCCGGTTTCGGCGATTAGACGGGTTTTGCCCATCCTTTGGGCCAACAGCGCTTGCCCCAGCACATTGTTGATTTTATGGGAACCGGTATGGTTCAAATCCTCGCGTTTGAGATAGATTTTCGGGCCGCCCAGATCTCGGGTCATGTTTTTGGCGAAATACAAAAGGGACGGCCGGCCGGCGTAATGGTTTAGAAGATCCGACAGTTCGTCATGGAAAGCCATGTCTTTTTTATAGTATTCGTAGGCTTCTTCCAGTTCTATTACGGCGTTCATCAAGGTTTCTGGGACATATTGACCGCCGAATTCACCAAATCTTGCATTCATATGCAACCTCCATAATTTTCTTGTATGATTTTTCGCCGTTTTCCTCAACGCCGCTTGAGATGTCAATACAATATGGGTTAAGTTCCATAGCCTGTTTGATGTTGGACAGATCAATGCCTCCGGCGAGGAAAAAGGGTTTTGTACGGTACCCCTCGATGAGTCGCCAGTTGAACATGCCTCCGGTGGAGCCTCTTGTGTTTCTCCTGTAGGAATCAAACAAGACATAATCGCATGTTGTGGGTTTAATATCCTCTTGTGTTCGCATCCTGAAAGCTTGGATGGTTGGACAGGGCATCTCATAGACAGTGTTTCCGTGAAACTGTACCAGGTCGATAAGACCCTCGTCGACGAGGGAACGAACAATTTCATAGGGTTCGTCAATAAAAACGCCCACCGCTTGTATATCGGGATTCAGCGCGTCTTTAAGTCTTCGTGCTGTATCAGCGCTAATCTGTTGACGATGCTTGGTAAAGACAAAACCGGCATAATCGATATGGGCTTTGTTAACGTAGTTTATATCCCGCAATGTTTTGAGCCCGCAAATCTTGAGTTTCATAGATTCCTCCACAATAAAAAAAATAGCGTGTCAGTCTCACACTGACACGCTATTACTGTCTAAGTAAGATGGTTATCGAGCCCCAACTCAAACAGGACGTGGTTCAGTGAAAGACACTGCATCACGCCATTGCCATGTTTGGATTGCCGAGAGCATTGTTTTCATCTGAGCCCCTCCCTTTCAATAACCTTGATGAGATCATCATAGCAATTGATGTATTGGTTGTCAAGGGTCAATGTCGATCATCGAAACAGCGATAACCTTGAGTCCTAAATGAATACCCAGAACAGGCCCAATCTTCTGCAATGTTATTGTAACATGGGGAAAGGTGTCTTGTATAACATAATAGAGATTGGTTGCCAGACGATTATCTCCGATGTAACTGATCACAACATCCCGGGTTGTTTCGTTGATTTTCGCGAGAAATGCCTTGATGATTTCTGTGTTGCCGCGAGCGATGCTGTCGGCAACCACCGCGCCACCCCGACAAAGGAGGATCGGTTTGTTATTCAGGAACGTTCCGATGTTCAATCGTACGAACCCGATCCGTCCACTTCGGCGAAGGGGCACCATATCATCAACCGAGAAAGCGGTGGTGATTCTGTCACGTATCGCCGGTAAGACGTCCATAATCTTTTGAAGTCCTAAGCCGCCTCCAATGAGTTTCCGGGCTTCTTTAACAAGAAGATACAAGCCTCCCGCTGTATACTGGCTGTCAAAGACGGCTATAGCCTTGTTCTCGGTTTGTTTGGCTGCCATATGTGCCGTCCCATAGGCCCCGCTAAGGCGGGACGAGATCGTTATACACAGAATTTCGTTGTTCTTGCGCAATTCTTCCTCGAAACAGCTAAGGAATGCAGATAAATTCGGATGAGATGTGGTATATGTTCTGTTTCCTTTGTGTGTGCCGCTTTCTTTGAGGAGGTCTTCGAAAGAACCGTTCTGATCGCTGAAAGACTCGCTGTAGCTTTGTCCGTTAACATTGTAATTGTTAGGGATAACACGAATTCCCAATTCCTGCGCTTCGCTTTGCTTGAAATATGAACTCGAATCTGTCACGATTGTGATCATAGCACTCACCTATTGTTTTATTGATACCCCAAAACCGGAATCACCCATTGTTCCGAAACCGTTGATACCTTCGTTCGGTCAAATCATCCGGAGTCAAAACCCGATATGCCTCAACTGTTGCCATAAGTTGCGACTGTAATTCCTCAATCATGGTGGCACCTTCAAGGATAATCCGGTCAATAATTTTTAGTTTTAACAAGTCTTCGGCTGTGAGCTTCAGACAGACGCTGGCTTCTCGAGCTTTGGTGTGATCTCTCCAAAGAATGCTGGCGCACCCTTCCGGGGAAATAACCGAGTAGATCGAGTTTTCCAGCATCCAGACTTCGTCCGCGACAGCAAGAGCTAAAGCGCCTCCGCTGCCTCCTTCACCAAGAATTACTGATATGACCGGGACCTTCAGGGTCATCATTTCCATCAGGTTTTCGGCGATCGCCTGCCCTTGCCCGCGTTCTTCGGCACCAATACCGCAATAAGCCCCGGATGTATCCACAAAACAAATAACCGGACGCCCAAATTTTTCTGCTAATTTCATCTGCCGCAAGGCTTTGCGGTATCCTTCGGGATGGGCGGAACCGAAATTGCGCATAGTTCGTTCCCGGATGGTGTGTCCTTTCTCAATACCGATAACAGTAATTGGTGTATCGGCGAGATAGGCGATGCCGGCCACAACAGCTTTGTCATCTCCGTAACAGCGGTCACCATGCATTTCCACAAACCCGCGAAAGATGCTGTTTATCAGATCCAGGGAAGTGAACCTGTCTTGGGCGCGGGCGGCTGAGACTTTCTCATACGGAGCGGTTATCGGGGCGGTTTCCGGGGCAGCCAATTCATTTCTTGTTGTCTTACCCACGATCGTTTCAATGACGGTTGTCATGCCTTCTCCCTTCTGTGCATTTGCAGCAGTTGCGCGATATATTTCTTGTGTTGAGCCCTGTCCACAATGTTGTCAACAAAACCATGTTCCAGCTGAAACTCAGCCCGCTGAAAACCGGCGGGAAGCTTCTTGCGTATAGTTTGTTCGATCACCCTGGGACCGGCAAACCCTATGAGTGCGTGGGGTTCTGCTATAATGATATCCGCTTCCATGGCGAAGCTCGCGGTTACGCCACCGGTGGTCGGGTTGGTCAACACGCAGATAAACAGATGACCGTCGTCACTGTGTCTTTTTACGGCGCCACTGGTTTTAGCCATCTGCATGAGAGAAACCATCCCTTCCTGCATACGGGCACCTCCTGATACGGTGAAACCAACAACAGGCATATTAGCAACCAGAGCGCGTTCAAAGGTCCGGGTGATTTTTTCCCCGGTGACGCTACCCATGCTGCCCATCATGAAGAAGGGTTCCATGACAAAAAGGGCCGCCTTGATACCGCCTATCTCACAGGTGCCGCAGACCACACTGTCGGGTTCGGCACTCCGCAGCCGTGCGGCTTCAAGCTTTTCTTCATAACCGGGAAAGTTGAGAATATTATGGGGGATGAGATCACCATCGGTCTCGATAAAGGTGGTAGAGTCCGTTATCATATAAATGCGTTGACGGGCGTTGATCTGAAAATGGTGCCGGCAGTAGGGGCAAATGTATTTGGTGGAGTCTAATTCGTCGGAAGAAAGTATTTTTTTGCACCTGTCGCAGGATATCGTGCTGGCGGATATCATTTCTTCCGAACGTACAGAGGCGCTTCCGCGTGTGTGTCTGGCTGAATGGGTTGTAGATTTTCCCTGCCCTTCCAAAGGGTTTTTTGGTTTCTTAAATCTCATAAGTATGCTCCTAAATAATCTGTTGTGTAGGTCGAATTCACGAATTCTTCAGCAGATAAAATATCCGCTTGAAAGGATGTATTATGAACAACGCCCTCAATGATGAGTTCGCAGAGGGCGGCTTTCATTTTGCGGATTGCTTCATCTCTTGTCTTGGCATATACAATGAGTTTGCCTATCATAGAATCATAATAGGGCGGAATGGCATATCCCTGATATATTGCGGAATCAAAGCGTATCCAAGGGCCGTTGGGAATGTGAAGCATTTCAATGGTGCCAACGGAGGGTTGAAAACTTTTGTATGGGTCTTCAGCATTGATGCGGCACTCTATAGCATGACCTTTGAAGACGATGTCTTCTTGAGAGAAATCAAGTTTCATGCCTGCTGCCACGCGGATTTGCCATTTCACAAGGTCGACTAAAGTTACCATTTCGGTAACAGGATGTTCAACCTGAAGACGGGTGTTCATCTCCATGAAAAAGAAGTTGCCGTTATGATCATACAGATACTCAATTGTGCCCACGCCTCGATAGCCCACGGTGGTTCCGGCTTTGATGGTTGCGTCAATCATGCGTTTTCGTGTTTCTGCCGAGATGACTTCAGCAGGGCTTTCTTCGATGAGTTTTTGGTTTTTGCGTTGTGTTGAGCAGTCTCGTTCGCCTAGACACACAACGTTACCGAAATGGTCGGCTAGAAGCTGCATTTCGATATGCTTGACCGGAGACAAATACTTTTCCAGATATACGGCCCCGTCGCCAAAAGCCGCTAACCCTTCCGATGCCGCAGCCTGATAGCACGGGCTCAATTCGTCCATGGAACGTACGAGACGTATCCCCCGGCCACCGCCTCCTGAACGGGCTTTAATGAGGAGCGGGAACCCGATTTTTTTGGCCTCCTTCTTGGCGTGAGAGAGATCCGTTAGCAGATCACAGCCGGGAATTACAGGAACTTCTGCCTCCTGCATGGCTCGTCGAGCCTTGTCTTTGTCGCCCATGAGTGAGATGGTTTCGGCTTCTGGCCCAATAAATACAATGTTATGCTCGGTGCAAAGCTTGGCGAAGGTTGCATTTTCAGACAGAAACCCATACCCGGGGTGGATAGCTTCCGATTTTGTCGCTGTTGCTGCCGAAAGAATGGCGCTCATATTCAAGTAACTATCTTTAGATAAGGCACCGCCTATACAATAGCTTTCGTCTGCCAGACTGACATGTAGTGATTCGCGATCAGCTTCGGAAAACACAGCCACCGTAGAAACGCCCATTTCCCGGCAGGCACGAATGATTCGAATGGCGATTTCTCCCCGATTGGCAATCAGGATCTTTGTGAACATAAGCTATTCCTCCCGAACAACAGCAAAAGACAGTTCTCCGCAGATACAGAGTTTGTCTTCAATGTAGCCTTCGCTTTTCATGAAATAGAATGTGCTTTTTTGAGACGTGATGGCGCTTATAAAAGTAACAGTATCGCCGGGAGTCACTATTTTTTTGAATCGAACATTATTGAGCCCGGTAAAATAGGGCGTGAACTTCTTGCCGTCTGTGTTTATCAGAAGGCATGCGGATTGGGCCATCATCTCGCACAAGATCACACCGGGGACCACCGGTTTGTCCGGAAAATGGCCCTGCAGGAAAAACTCATCTCCTCGTACGGTGTAACGACTGATTGAGGTTTCGCCGGCGAGCTCTGTTTCGTCGATGAGCAACATAGGTTCCCGATGAGGGAGGATGTTTTTTATGGCTTCTCTTTTCATATGGATGCTCCTTAATACATTTTGAAGAGGGTCTGTCCGTATTCGGCAATGTCGCCGTTTCTGACACAAATATCAACAATCTCGCCGTCTTGTTCCGCTATAATCTCATTCATAAGCTTCATGGTCTCAATGACACAGAGGACATCTCCTTTTTTAACTTTGCTGCCAATGCTGACAAAGGGATCGGATTCCGGCGAAACCGCAGAATAGAACACACCGACCAGAGGGGATTTCACTTCAATCAAATGATTGAAATTGACCGAATGATTGCCCGGAGCGGAGCCGAGAAAAGATCTAAAACCGGAATCTGAGCCGGGATCTGTGGCGGAATCTGAGCCGGGATCTGTGGCGGAACCGGAACCGGGATCTAAGGCGGAACCGGAGCCAGAGGCTAAGCCGGAACCGGAGCCAAAGTTTGAATACAAGCAGGACCTGCAACTTTCTTTTTCAAGATGGATATAAGTTTCTCCCTCACTGATTTCCACGGAACTCAGCCCATGTTCGGAAAGAATTTCTGCCAAAGCTTCAATTAATTTAATATCCATAGGTTGGACCTCACCAAATCTCATTTCATTAACAACTGCGAAAGAATCATCACTGGCAAAACACAATGCCGGCATTATGTCCGCCGAATCCTAACGATATCGACAGAGCTTTATTAATATCTTGCTTACGTGCGGTGTTTGGAACATAATCGAGATCGCAATCCGGGTCGGGTTCCTGATACCCGAGGGTCGGAGGGATCATACCTGTTTCAAGAACTTTCACAGCGGCAATGGCTTCAATACCTCCTGCCGCACCCAACATATGTCCGGTCATAGATTTTGTGGAGCTGATGGGGATTCGATAGGCAATATCCCCAAAAACCCTTTTTATGGCGCGGGTTTCTGCCTTGTCGTTCATAGGCGTCGATGTCCCGTGGGGATTGATATAGAGGTTTTCGTCCCCTTGGAGTCCGGATTCATCCATTGCGAGCCTGATCATTTCTGCTCCGCCGATGGCTTCGGGATGGGGAGCGGTGATATGATACGCGTCACAGGTATTGCCATAACCGCAGATCTCACAGTAAATGTCGGCGTTTCGTCTCAGAGCGTGTTCGTAGTTTTCAAGAACAAGGATCCCCGCGCCTTCTCCCAGAACAAACCCACTCCGTCGGTTGTCAAAAGGGATAGAACTGTTGTCCGGATCGTTTGATGTGGAAAGAGCCATGCAATTAATGAACCCGCCCAAAGCGAGAGGATTGATCGACGCTTCTGCGCCACCTGCAATGATCGCGTCTGCGTGCCCATACTTGATGGCACGAAAAGCTTCACCGATGCTATGGGTCGATGTCGCGCAAGCACTCACCACAGGCAGATTGGGTCCCCGGGCGTTGTATTTCATAGCGATTAAAGCGGAAGCCATATTGGCGATCATCATGGGAATGAAAAACGGAGAAATCCGATCTGGCCCCACCGACATCATTTTGCAGGTTTCCGAAATAAAGGTGGAAATGCCGCCTGTGCCGGATCCCACATAGACACCGATTCGATGTGGCTCGATACGATCGATGATGCCGCTGTCTTCGATGGCTTGGGCGGCGGCAGCCAGTGCATACTGCGCATAAAGATCAGTCTTGCGGATGTCAGATTTATCAATATAGTCTTCAGGATGAAAATCCTTAACCTCCGCCGCAATTGTTGTTCTCAAACCAGCCGCATCAAACTTTGTAATCTCTCCGAATCCGTGTTTCCCGGCGATGAGATTTTGCCAAAAAACTTTTACATCGTTCCCAATCGGAGATACACATCCAAGTCCTGTAACCACGACCCGATTACATCCCAAGTCCCCCATCAACACGAATCACCTCTCCTGTGATATATGAAGACATTTTGGAAGCCAAAAACGTCGCTACATGAGCGACTTCATCCACGGATCCTACCCTTCTTAACGGGACGGCAAACTCAACATATCCGCCGGCCAGTCTTGGAAGGGATGATGTCATATCCGTATCAATAAACCCTGGTGCGATAGCGTTGCAGGTAACATTTTTTGGCGCCAGCTCTCTGGCGACCGATTTGGTTAGCCCTATCAGTCCGGCTTTGGCTGACGCGTAATTAATCTGACCCGGACTCCCCATAAGCCCGCTCACGGAAGTGATATTGATGATTCTGCCCGCCGGGGACTTCATAAGAGAACGCGAAAGATGTTTAATAAAGTTGAAGGCACCTTTTAGGTTGACATCAATAACAGCATCAAAATCCGCTTCTCTCATCCGAAGGACCAGATTGTCCCTAACAATACCGGCATTGTTCACCAAAATGCTGACAGGACCAAAATCTTTGATAATCTGCTCGCACACACATTCGGATTCCCGATAGTCCGCAACATTGCACGGATAAGTCTTAGCCATAACACCAAGGGTTTCCGCTTGTTGGCGCACGGTCTCCGCCGCTTCAACGTTGTTGGCATAGACAATCGCAATATTTGCTCCGTTTTGAGCCATATTCAAAGCAATGGCTTTCCCGATCCCGCGGGAAGCGCCGGTAATCACGGCAGTTCGTTCTTGAAGCATATAAATCCTCCAATAGTTTTGGTAAAAATCATTTCCGTCTCCCTCATCAGATCCTCGACGATCTCCCCGGCACTCTGCTCTTTTTTAACAAGACCGGAAATCTGTCCTGCCAAAAAGCATCCGTTTATCAGATCCCCCTCTACAGCCGCCAGTTTCAAGGCACCTGTGCCGAAAGCCTCCAGATCATCATGAGATACACCGGCATCATACTCTTTAGCCCAAAAAGCACGAGAAAAGGGTGTTTTCAGGGAACGTACCGGATGACCGCGCCTCTTGCCTGTGGTTAGGGTATCAATATCTTTAGCGGCAATAATCTTATCCTTGTAGTTCTGATGAATACCACACTCCCTTGCGACCAAAAACCTTGTCCCAACCTGAACACCCACAGCGCCCAACATCAATGCCGCGGCCACCCCCCGGCCGTCCCCAATACCCCCTGCCGCGATAACGGGGATATCAACAGCGTCGCAAACTTGAGGAACAAGAGCCATGGTTGATATCTCACCCACATGGCCCCCGCTTTCGCAGCCTTCAGCAATGACCGCCGCTGCGCCGTTCCGCTGCGCCATTTTTGCTAACCCCGTTGACGCAACCACCGGGATCACTTTGATACCTGCGTCAATCCAAAGCTTCATATATTTTGCCGGATTGCCGGCGCCCGTAGTCACCACCGCAACCTTTTCCCTGGCAACAACCTCAGATATATTACCGGTATGCGGGCTCATCAGCATAATGTTCACACCAAAAGGTTTGTCGGTCAGTTGTTTGGCTTTCTTTATCTGTTCGGCTACAAACTGGACAGGGGAATTTCCCGCCGCGATAATGCCAAGACCGCCGGCATTGGAAACGGCTGCGGCCAGAACCGCATCAGAAACCCAGGCCATGCCCCCTTGAAAAACAGGATATCGAATACCAAGAAGATCGCAAATCGGTGTTTTGATCATTCTGTTGACCTCCGCCTATTGCAGCTTCTCGATGACACTGATGATATCGCCGACAGATTGTATATCTTCGGTCATCTCGATTCTCACCGAAAATTCGTCCTCAATCTTCATGAGCAACTCCACCGTATCGAGAGAATCGAGCCCCAGATCTGTGAAAGTCGTTTGCTCTGTGACAGCAAGGGTCTGATTGTCCGTGTAAACATGTACGATCTCTGTGATTTTGTCCAACATTGTTTTTCCTCCATTAAATTTTTGAATAGTAAATATATGAATGAGATTACTCCCAAACCATAACACAGCTGCCGGCGGTTAACCCTGCGCCAAAAGCAGACATGAAAAGTGTATCACCAGGTTTGATCTTGTCTTCTTCCAGCATTTCGAACAACAGCAGGGGGATCGAAGCAGAAGAAAGATTGCCGTAGTGGGCAATATTCAGAGGAAATTTCTCTTCCGGTTGTCCCAAGGCTCTTCTGACAGAGTCCACAATACGTTTGTTAGCCTGGTGCAACAGAAACAAATCAATCTGTTCGGCGGAAACATTTAGCTTGTCCAAGGCTTGTTTGACACCGGATTCCACCACATTCACAGCAAACTTGAAAACTTCTTGTCCTTGCATGTTGAGGAATCCATACTCCTTTTTCTCATCAACAAAAGGGCTGTTCCCGGTCCCGGAGGGCACCTGCAACAGCGACACATCCGCAGAGGCGGACAAATCGATATATTTGAGGGCGTTGCCTTTTGTCACCGTACAGGCCGCCGCGCCGTCTCCAAACAGGACACAGGTGTTTCGATCGGTCCAATCCATATGCTTTGACATCATTTCGGCACAGACAATCAAAATGTTGTCAGTCTTCTCGTCAGCCAGAAACCCTGAGGCAATTTCAAGAGCATAAATAAATCCCGTGCAGGCTGCGTTAACATCAAAGGCCGGGCACGAAGCGCCAATAGAATTCGACACACAGCAAGCCAAGGAAGGGGTACGGTAGTCGCCCCCGATAGTCGAACATATAATGAGGTCAATATCTTCCGGCCGCAGGCCTGATTTGTCAAGAGCCTGCAGAGCGGCAGCGGCGGCCAAATCCGTCAAGGTCTCATGGGAACAGACATTTCTGCTTTTGATACCTGTACGCGAGACGATCCATTCGTCATTGGTATCCAGGAAACCGGCCAGGTCATGATTGGTAACCCGTTTTTCCGGGATACCCTTACCGGTCCCAATTATTTTTAAACTCATATTTCGGCCTCAATGATCTCCGGCTCAACTTTTTCCATGAAAAAGTCGCTTAGCTTTGTGATCGCTTTCAATAAGACATCTTTCTCAGCTTCGGCAAACTGTCTGCTGATATTTCTGACCATTTTCTCGTGAAATAGTCGATGGGCCCTCTCAATGCGTTGGCCTAAATCGGTGAGACTGATAATCGTTTTGCGACCATCTTTATCACAGGGCACTTTCTTGATAAACCCCTTGCTTTCCAACTTTTTCAAAGCAACTGTCGCGGTAGGCATGGCGATCTTCAACATCGAGGCGATTTTGCTGACTGTTGTCGCCATGTTTTCCTGAGTGCCAACAGCTTCAATCATATGAGCTTCCGCGATTGTAACCGGAACGCTCAGAAACCCTTTCAATGAGATCTCTTCAAATTTTAGAATAGAATTAAAAGTATCGACCAGAACATGATTCAGTTTCTTCTCAAAATCATCCATAGGATGAGCCCCCCATTTAATTAGTTTTACTAACTAATCAAAATAATAGCACAAGAAAAAGATGCCGTCAAGGGGTAAGAGCTCTCTCCTTACATACTGAGGCCGCCGTCAACGCGAATAACTTCACCGGTAATATAAGAGGCCATCTCTGAAGCCAGAAACAACGCGACACTGGCGACTTCTTCCGGAGTCCCCATTCTTCTGAACGGGACAGCGAATTCAATATAACCATTGGCAACCAGAGATAAAGATGACGTCATATCGGTTTTAATAAACCCCGGAGCGATGACATTGCAGGTAATATTTTTTGAAGATAATTCTTTGGCTACCGTTTTGGACATAGCGATCACCCCGGCCTTGGCCGCAGAATAATTCGTCTGATAAGGAGTTCCCATCAGTCCGCTGACTGAGGAGAGATTAATGATTTTACCGGCTGAGGATTTCATAAGCGTGGGTGAAAGATGCTTGATGAAGTTGAAGGTCCCTTTCAAGTTGACATCAATAACTTCGTCGAAAGCCTCTTCACTCATCTTAAGTAACATATAGTCTTTGGCAATACCTGCATTGTTCACCAGAATACTGACAGAATCCATATCGGCGACAATCTGATCGCAAACTTTTTTGGATTCCTGATAGTCCGCAACATTGCATTGGTAGGCCATTGCTTTGACACCGAAGGCTTCCGCTTGTTGGCGAACATCCTCAGCGGCTTCGGCGTTACGGGCGTAAACAAGCGCGACATTTGCCCCGTTTTGCGCATAAGTCAAAGTAATAGCTTTTCCGATTCCGCGGGAGGCACCTGTAATAACAGCAGTTTGTCCACTAAGCATAAAGATTCTCCTCCAATTCATTGATAGTCTAATACTCTCCTAAGTTCTCCGGAAAGTCAAATCATTGACTCCAGAAAATCATCAACGTTGGGAAATCGCCGGCATCCCCATACCAATTAATTGCGACAGATCCGTTCAAAATAGAAATCAGAACGTTTCGCCAATTCTTTGTTAACATAAAGAGGGTTGTGCCTTTCCAGAATCGTGGGGGTATCCGAAAACAGATTGACGCCAAGACCCAGTTGTTCGCCCGGTATCATGACACCCATGGCTGCTAAAGTTGTCGGAAACATATCAAGCGCCGTAAAAGTTCGGTTATATTGTCTGGTCCCCTCAACAGAACTGTTGATAAACACATTATAGGTGGTGCGCTGATAATCCTCAGCCACTTCCCTGAAAAAACCGTGATCCACACAGTTATGATCGCCACAGATAACAATTGTCGTATCTTGATAATAGTCCTGTTGCTCAAGCCAACGCACAAAATCACCCACCTGTTGACTGGCGCAAGCAACCACATTAGCATAGGGATCGTCGTATCTCTCAAGGCACAAATCACAAGTATAGCCGCCCACCGCATGGGTATCCACAGTCAGCATTGTGAGGTTGAAAGGCTGATCCCCCGCCGCCAGAACCGCGAGCTCTTGTTTGGCGTACGCATACAATTTGGCATCCTCCATGCCCCACCACACATGATAATCATCCGGAATGATACCATCGGCCGGGGCAGAATAATAGTCTTTAATCGTGTAACTGCCATGCTGGGTAAAATACTTGTCGCGCCCACCAAAAGCCGCTCCGGAACCAATAAGATAGACCTGATTGTATCCTTCAAGCTCAAGAATCTCGCCAATGCTGTAGGCCCCAGGCAGGAAATCCACGAAATCCCCCAAACTGTTTATACGCGAGCCGCCGAGAGGCAAAGTGAAAGGCATTCCGGAAGTCTGTGCCACAGTCGACCCGACTGTCAGCGTACAGCTATAAACAGGGACAGCACCGCCACAAAAATCATCGGTATTGGAAAAACTTGTGTGGTTTCGAGCAAGATCAGTCAATTCAGGAATAAGATTCTCGCTCATGCCGCCGCCCACACTTTGAGAAGCATAAGTGTTTTCAATCGATTCCATCATGATATATATAAGGTTTCTCTTTTCATCAGGGAACTCAAGGTTAACGGCACGTGGATCCGTATAGTTTTCCTCTATGAAGTTCGACTTGATAAACGAATAGGCGAAACTGTTTACAAATCCCAGCTTGCTCAAAGACGCAGCACTTAACAAAAGGGCAGTGACACAGGCCACAACAAGAGCATTTTTTCTGAGAAACGCAAAAGAAAAAGGATAGAGGAAGAGTCTCCGATACTTTTTAAATAATGGAATTTGGACAAAAACAGCGTACTGATACCAGTTGCTTAGAAGCGCGACGAAGGTTGCAACACATATGAGCGCCGAAAAAAGACTCTTCGCCACAAGCTCAGGGACAAAGTCAACATTCCCTTCCTCCAAGGGGACGCTCAGAAAGAAAATCACTTCTCCCATCTGCATATCCCCATATATCGAAATAATGGTTCTAATGAGAAAGTACACAAACAATCCCAAGAACACAAGGATGTAGGAAGTAACGAACTTGACTATTTGACCCCTTGTGAGGGGTGCGGAATGGAAAGATTCCAAAGAGACACATGTTTTCTTTAGTGATAAAAAGGGTCTATTCAACAATCATTCTCCTCTACCAGTTATCTCTCGCAAGAATAAAGCCATAATAGCACATAATTTGCTGAAAAGACATGGAACGGAGAGAAATATATAAAAATATAAAGGAATAAACAATCCAATATCAGAAGAAAAAACGGCGAACCACCATTTTACGAAACGTGCCCATCTGGTGAACACAGACCCAATCATCCTTGGATCCAAACGAATGCCGCTAAGATGACAAATCACGAATCAAACCATCAACGAGAGTCAAAGAAGGCGTGATCTCAGTAAAAAATTCAAAAGAGAGGGCCCCCTGACATACCAAATGCCGGAGGCCATTCATTACCTGTAATCCCCGGTCATGTCCCCTTCGTAACAGAGTCGTCTGAGATGGATGATAAACAAGATCAACGACATAAGCGTGTTCAGGCAAACCGTCCACAAAAGAAAAATCGCTGAAATCCTGCCCCGGCATACCCAAAGGCGTAGCGTTTACAACCATATCGCATGCCCCAACAATGCCGCCAATCTCTTCCCAAAGGACAGGCTCAATCTGGGCATCCAAAGGCGGCAATGTCATGTTGCGGGCAGCCATCAACACATTGGCACCGTTGTCAGCCAGAGCCAACGCCACGGTCTTGGCCGCTCCGCCTCGCCCCAGAATCAGGACCTTCATCCCAACAGGAACGATGCCGCCGAGAGCCAGAGCCCGCAAAAAACCCGCGCCATCCGTATTATGGCCGACCAAGCGGCCATCCTTAACCGCAACAGTGTTCACGGCACCACAACGCCTCACCTGTTCCGTCATATCGTCCAGAAAAGGCACAATCCATTCTTTGTGGGGCATGGTCACATTGAAGCCTTTGATCCCTAAGACTTGAACCGCATGGATAAAACGACCCAGATCGCCTGCCTTGACCTGAAAAGCCAGATACACATAATCCAGCCCGGACTCAGCCAGAAAAGCATTATGAATGCGAGGCGACAGACTGTGAGCAACCGGATCCCCTATCACACAGAGTACTCTCGTGTTCCCGGAAATACTCATAAATTAAGCCCGCCCTTGTCCCGAAAGTACCCTAAAGCGGCACTATATGAATAGAACCCCAACCCGCTGATCTGCCCCACACAAGCCGGCGCAGTCACCGAAATCTTGCGAAAGGCCTCTCGATCACTGATATTCGAAAGATGAACCTCAACGGCCGGCACATCCGTCGCCCGCAAAGCGTCGTAGATAGCATAACTGTAATGGGTATACGCCCCCGGATTGATCACAACACCGTCATAGGTGTCCCGGCAGTTTTGTATCGCGTCAACAATCTCCCCCTCACAGTTGGATTGAACCACATCAACACAGAATCCATGATCCCGCGCATAATCCCCAATATGGTTCACCAGAGCCTCATAGGAATTCGCCCCATATATCCCAGGTTCCCGGGATCCCAGCAAATTCAGATTGGGACCGTTAATCACCAGCACTTTCACACAAAAAACCCCCTGCTCAATGGCTTGATAAACCCTTTCAACCACTTCATCAACATTTCCGTCATTACAGACATGAACATTGCAAACTTGCATATATAGAGGATGTCTTTCCTGAAAAAGCTCTTGAAGACGTTCCGGATTATCCCTCAATAAAGGCCGATCCGATAAGTCCGCTGTCCGAAGAATTTCCTCAACATGTCTGGACAGATACACAATAAGACGATCTCCGGTTGCCTCTTGTCCCGCATTCGTTCCCTTAAGCAGATGTCGCGCAGCTCCCCCGCCCAACGAAATCACAGCACACTCGTCTTCACACAGCAGATCCGCCACACACCGAGCCTCCAAGTCTCGAAAGAATCCCTCCCCAAATCGCTCAAAAATCTCACTGATCCCCATACCCTGACTCATCTCAATCTCCCGATCCGAATCAAGCCAGAGCCACCCCAACCGATCAGCCAGGACCTTGGCAACTGTAGATTTCCCGCACCCGGGCAACCCAATCAAAACAACCTTCTTCCGGTTTACCGTCTTACGGTTTGTCATCATGACAACGCTCTTCCCTTGCTCTGCCGGGATCTCGATAATTCCATAACCAACCTCATCAAGGCAAGAGCCTCCTCCAAATACTCCGGACGCTCCCCCTCAACAGCCGCCAAAACCTCCGACTCTCTCGCCTCATCAACGACAGGGATCTCATCAAGAGCTTTCAGAGCCCCGATTCTTTCGCAGATCTCCATACGCCTATAGAACACTCGCCGCAACTGACAATCTAAAGCATCAATTTGCGAACGCAACTCAATCAAGTGTCCGTTATCCATCTGCCACCGCCTCTCTCACCCGACCCACCTTATCCATAATCCGCTGAAAAACCTGAGGCGTCACCGACTGAGCCCCATCACACAAAGCCGCCTCCGGATTATTATGCACCTCAACGACAAGCCCATCCGCTCCCGCCGCTGTCGCAGCCAACGCCATAGGTTCCACATAATACCAATAACCCGTCGCATGAGAGGGATCAACAACCACAGGCAAATGAGACTTCGCCTTTAGCACAGGAACGGCTGAGACATCGAGGGTATTGCGAGTGGCGGTCTCAAAAGTACGTATTCCCCGCTCGCACAGAATGACTTCTCCCGATCCGCCGGCCATAACATATTCCGCCGCCATCAAGAGCTCTTCAATTGTCGACGACAACCCTCGTTTCAACAAAACAGGCTTTCTCAATCCCCCCACCTGACTCAACAAAGTGAAATTCTGCATATTCCGGGCACCGATCTGAACAACATCCACCGATTCAGCAAAAGCATCCAAAAACTCCACTGACATAATCTCGCTCACAATAGGCAATCCGGTAGCCTTCTTCGCCATCAACAGAAGCTCCAACCCGTTTAAACCCAGTCCTTTAAACGCATAAGGCGAAGTCCGGGGCTTAAAAGCGCCCCCCCGTAAAAAGGTGGCCCCTGCATCCTTAACAGCCGTTGCCACAGCCATAATCTGTTCTTCACTCTCCACCGAACATGGACCGGCAATAACGGCAAACGCGCCATCGCCAATCCGCTTCCCTTCGATGTCGTACCCACTATCCTCAGGATGAAACTTGCGTCCCGCCAACTTATAGGGCTCCTGGACTCTCATAATCCGCTCAACACAAGAAAAACAAAGAATCGAATCCTCGGAAATCGATGACGTATCCCCCGCCATTCCAATCATCCGAGTGGTTTCTCCCATAATCTCTTGAGCAATAATCCTATTCTCCTCAAGCATCCTGTAAATCGGCACGATTTCCTTTTCTGCTGTGTCCGGTTTCAAAATAATAATCACAATTCTCAGCCCTTTCTTGAATGTACAAATAAATCATATATCCCCAAAGCCATCACAGCCTCTAGGACAGGTAAAGCCCGAGGAACAATACAAGGATCGTGACGTCCTTGCAATGCCGTTTCCACAGATTCTCCTCTCCTAATATCAACAGTTTTCTGGACAAGACGCACACTTGGTGTCGGCTTCACCGCTACCCGGCAAACAAGAGGTTGACCGTTCGCGATACCTCCATTGATGCCGCCGTTATGATTGCTGTCAAATTTGACCGCCCCCGCACCGGCCTCTGTACAGGCCCCTGTAGCATCCTCCCAAAACATCGGATCATTCGCCCGACTTCCCAACATACCGGCCAAAGCGAACCCATCGCCGAATTCCACCCCCTTCACCGCGGGAACCGAAAACATCAACGCCGCCAAATGGCTTTCCAAAGAATGAAAAAAAGGCTCCCCCAACCCTGCCGGAACATTTAACGCCACACACTCAGCCACGCCCCCCACAGAATCACCCGCCTCGCCGGCGGCTTCAATCGCCCGTTGCATCCGCTCTTTTGCACCGGGACTCTTCACCGGAAAAGCATCCGGCGGCAACGCCGGGATCTCCTCAGCCGCCATTGCCTCATCCTCAACATCATAAATCCGCAAAATCCTCGACCCCAAAACAATCCCCTGTTCCCCCAGAATCTGCCGCACAACAGCCCCGGCAAATACAAGAGGTGCCGTGAGGCGCCCGGAAAAATGTCCGCCTCCCCGAAAATCAGCGAACCCTTTAAACTTAACCCAAGCCGTATAATCCGCATGGCCAGGCCGCAACACATCCTGACAATAATCCTCAGACCGTGTATTCTCATTCCGGATCACCACCGCTAACGGCGCACCCGTGGTGCAGCCATGGAACAACCCCGACAGAACCTCATACCGATCCGACTCCCGTCTAGGGGTCGAAAACCGGTAACGTCCCGGAGCCCGGCGCGCCATCTGGGCATCCACAGCGGCAAAATCCACAGTCACGCCAGGCGGCAACCCGTCAATAACGCACCCAATCGCCGCCCCGTGAGACTCGCCGAACAAAGACACTTTGATGCTGTGACCCCAAACACTTCCCATGAGCAAAACTCCTTACAGCAAAACTCTCTTAGCAAAACGCCTCAAAAAAATTCGGATAAGACTTCGCCACACTCTCGCTGCCCGTCAACCAAACCGGTTCTTGGCACCTAAAGGCAGCTACGGCCAACATCATCGCGATACGATGATCCCCCCGGCTGTCCACATGACCGCCTTGAAACGAATCCACGCCGCGGATAACCAGGAAATCTTCCCCCTCAACAATATCAGCCCCCAACTTGCCCAACTCCCCAGCCACCGCCGCCAACCGATCGCTTTCCTTATACCGCAGTCGGCGCCCGTTGACAATACGGCTCTCTCCCCGGCAAAATGACAACAGAACCGCCAGAGGCGCCACCAGATCAGGGATATCCGATATGTCAACAGTAATGCCTGTTAAATCACCGCCCCGAACACGAATCCCGTCGCCTTCCCGGATTATCGCAGCACCGCAGCGTCGTAGAATATCAAGAATCTTCCTATCCCCTTGACGGGAATCCTCTCTCAACCCCCGACAGACACAATCACACCCCAAAGCGGCTGCTACCAGAAAAAAAGCCGCCTGAGAATAATCCCCCTCAACACCAAACTCTCCGGCCTGATACCGTTGATTTCCCGCCACATAGAATTCCTGATAATTCTGATGCACAACCTCCACCCCGAAAGCCCGCATTACATCTAGAGTTATATCAACATAAGACGCGGACTCCAGAACCGTTGTCACGGTCACAGTGCTATCATGCGCAAGCAACGGCAACGCCAGCAAAAGTCCCGAAACAAACTGAGAACTGATATGACCCGGCACCGAAAAAACACCGCTCCGCCAAGGACCTGTCACCGTCAACCCGGCATCTCCATACCTGTCTTCGCGATGACATCCGCATGCACCATCAGCCTTGTTCCGTACCACAGCAACACCATGTTCAGCAAAAAGATCACAAAACGGCTCCAAGGGTCGTTCCAATAAGCGTCCCTGCCCGACAAAGACAACAGGTCGCGCCAAACAAGCCGCCAAAGGCATTAGAAACCGTAATGTCGACCCTGACTCACCGCAATCCAATAACAAAACTCCTGCCGCTTCCCTATCGGACGACGCATCCTCGGACGACGCATCCTCGGACGACGCATCCTCGGACGACGCATCCTCGGACGACGCATCCTCGGACGACGCATCTCCGGACGACGACAGCCCGGTCGTCAACTCCCCGGGTTGCGACGCACCTATCTCCGCCTCAAGGCGCACCCAATCACCAACCCCGCCCTGAACAGACACCGAGTCCCCCAAGGGTACACATCGCGCCCCCAACATCCGCATACAACGCAAAGTCGCCTCAACATCCTCAGATGCCAAAACATGTCGAATCAAACTTTCCCCTTCAGCCAATCCGGCGCAGATAACCGCCCGATGGGTCACACTTTTAGAAGGTGGCATACTCTTAATCCCCTGAGGAAAACGATTTAACTGTCTCATAGTCATGTCAAACACCTGTCCACAACCAAACCAGATCTTGAATTCGCAAATACCTCAACAAGATCCTCATAACGAATCTTGTGAACATAAGCGTCCCCAAGCTCTCTCAGCAACACCAAGGCAACCTCATCAACAGCCTCAACTCCGCCGGGGTTCTTCTTGTCCGCTTGAATCAGCGGTAAAAAATCAAGCACACCCTCATCAACATTTTCCGTTAACCGCCCCTCAATCCCCGCGTTATCCAGCATACCCTTTAAAGCGGCACCAGTCCCCGGCACACTAACTCCAAGCCGGGAACCAACCTCAGAAGCAATCAGCATTCCGCGAGCCACAGCCTCTCCGTGTCGATAAGTACCATATCCATAAAAAGTCTCAAGCGCATGAGCAAAAGTATGCCCAAAATTCAGCAAAGCTCTAACCCCTTGATCCAATTCATCCTCCATAACAAATCGCCCCTTCGCAGCGCAGCACAACCAAACAATTCTCGTCAGATCAGACTCGGCAACAGGTTCCCGAAAAATCTCACCCAACCCATCATCCCCCAAAGCGGCATATTTCACAGCCTCTGCCATTCCCGAATCCCAATCCCTTTTATCCAAAGTCTCCAACAAAGAAACATCCGCCACCACCAACCTCGGCTGATAAAAACACCCTGCCAGATTCTTACCCTGAGGCAAATTCACAGCCACCTTGCCGCCCACACCGGAATCCACCTGGGCCATCAAAGTGGTCGGAATCTGAACAAAGGGAACCCCCCGTAAAAACGTCGCGGCGCCAAACCCCGCCAAATCCCCGACAACGCCGCCGCCAAAAGCAATGACAGTATCATCCCTACGCAACCGAAACCCGCAGAAAGCGTTATACAAAAACGCCAAACATGTCAACGACTTACTCTGTTCCCCCTCCGGCACAATCACAGGCTCAAACACAAACCCCCATTGTGTCAGCAACGTCGCCAAAACGCCGCCATGCAACCCCCAAACTCTATCATCGGAAACCACAACCACCCGCCGGCTCGGACAAGCCTCCACCAAAAAACACCGGGATTCCCATAGAACCCTGTCCCCAATCACAATGGGATAATCCCGCGCAGAAGCCTCCCCAGACAGAGCGATCCGCAACGTCATCATATCATTTTCCTCCAAATACGCTCTTGTTTTGAGCCGCCTCAGCCAAAAAACAGTGAACACCCTCATTATCCCCATCCGCCAGAGCCTTCCCCAGCTTCCTCAGATTGTCGACATAAGCCTCCAGGAAAAACAGAACGTTTTCCCGATTGCGCATAAGCAAATCCGTCCACAACCCGGCGTCAATCGCCGCGACCCGGGTACAGTCCCGGAAAGCCCCCGCTGTATGAGCCATGGTCATATCTGTTGGAAAGGTTTTGCACAGAGCGGTAGCCGCCACATGCATCAAATCGCTCGTATACCCAATAATTCTATCATGGACACTCGCCGGGTTCACCTCAATCCGGCCGGCGCCGAGAGAGACGACCAGATCCTTGACCACCCGAAAAGCCTCGGGACAGAATCCCTCCGGCACAATCAGAATAAACCCCGCACCCCGAAAAAGATCCGGATCGGCGTTGGCAAACCCTCCAACCTCCTTGCCTGCCATCGGATGGATGCCAATATAGTTCACGTCAGATCGCAGGCAGGATTCGGCCCAAGAGACAATCTCCTTCTTAACACCGCAGATATCGCTTACCACGGAACCCTCTTTGAAAAAAGGCTGCGCTCGTGGCAGATCCCGCAGAATCTGTCCGGGAGCCGTGCAGAAAATCGTAATATCCGCTTGAGAGACAGCCTCCTCCATAGAGGCCGTGGCGACCCCGATCGCATCGGCGCGAAGAGCTTGCTCAACGATATCCGGCCGGATATCAAATCCGATAACCTTGTCGTGATTAAGCCTTCTCAGAGCATACCCAACAGACCCGCCGATAAGGCCAAGGCCGATAACAGCAATTGTCCGCCGTGTTATATCTTCCATAGTATCAGTAACCTCCTCCATAAAAAATCGGCGGGGATTGAACCCCCCCGATAAATCGCCATTTTAGTCATAAGGTTCAAAAAAGATATTAACGTTGTAGACAGCAATAATAGCCGTAGCCATACCAGCTAAGGTTGTAATAATAGAAAATATTTGCAGTCAACACAGGTGTAGCCATCTCTTTGTGTCCTCGATTCGCCATGTTTATTATAGAAGTCATTCTGGTTGGAATCGTAGCACAGGTATTGGGGGTTTGTCAAATGATTCCGCATACACGCACTATTGCCTCAAAACACCGTCATATTATCGCAATGCACAATTTCCCCTCCGGTCAATCCGGGAAAATGGGTCAACACCTCATCCGTATGTAACCCGATAACCTCGCTGATTTCCCGGCTGCTAAGCTCAGCCAGACCCCTGGCCACCTCTTCCCCATCGGGCCCGACGATACGAACAGGCTCTTTGCGATCCCAAGACCCCTCCAAACCCACGATTCCTGAAGCAAGCAAGCTTGTCCCCTTCTGTTCAAGGGCGCGTTTGGCTCCGGCGTCGATAAAAATCTGTCCGTAGGTCAACGCGCCATAGGTGAGCCAGCGTTTGCGCCCGGTGAGTTTGTGCTCTTTGCTAACAAAATAAGTTCCCCGGGGCCACTCATCCCGCAGGATACCTACCAGATCTCCAATATGGCCAAAAGATGTCACAAAAGACGGAACCCCCATATTAGCGGCCATCTCCGCCGCTTTCAACTTGGTGATCATACCGCCCGTACCCACGGCAGAGCCCTGACCGTCTGCCAGATCTTTCACGGCGGCAATATCCTCCACCCGGGGCAGATGAACAGCTTCAGCATTCTTCTTGGGATTGGCCGTGTAGAGTCCGTCAACGTCGGTAAGCATAATCAGCAGATCACCCTGGAGCATCCCGGCCACGAGAGCAGACAAACGGTCGTTGTCCCCAAAGCAAAGCTCATCGACGACCACCGTATCATTCTCGTTAATGATGGGAACCACCCCCATCTTAAGGAGTTTATTAATAGTATTCTGAGCGTTGCGATAATGGTCCGCCGCCCCAAGATCTGTTGGGGAAAGCAGGATCTGGGCACAGATCTGATCATATTTGGCGAAGAAATATGAATATTTTTCGATCAGAATACCTTGGCCCACAGCCGCCAAAGCCTGCCGTCCAATAAGATCCTGGGGACGTCGGGTCAGATTCAGTTTGCTCATACCGGCGGCCTGAGAGCCCGACGATACCAGGATACATTCGGCGCCGCCTTCCCGAAAGGCGCTGATGGTATAAGCCAAACGATCCAGAACAACACCGCTGAGACCACCGTTTGACGACGCGAGGCTGTTACTGCCTATTTTCAGAATAACACGTTTTAGGCTCATGAAGATTCTCCCTTACCGGGTGTCTCCGTCGCCGAAGGGTTCAGTTCCCTCTCCATCTCATCGGCGCGATTCCGGCAGGCGGTCAGAGCCCGCAACATCAAATCCGCGAACCCGTCTTGTTCCATATTTTTAACAGCGGCATGGGTGGTGCCCTTTGGTGAAGTCACTTTGGCCCGCAGCACCCCAGGATCCTCCCCGGTCTCTTCAATCATACGGCCGGCACCCACCAGTGTTTGCCCGGCTAAAAAAGCCGCCTCCTCATAGGTCAGACCTAACCTTTGCCCGGCCAACGCCATGGCTTCAGCAAGATAATAGAAATAAGCCGGTCCGCTGCCGCTTACGGCGGTCAAAGCGTTCAATTTATCATCACTGAGCCAAAGTATTTTCCCCAAGGCTCCAAAAATCTGTTCAGCCAATAATCCCTGAGCGTCCTTGACCCGGTCACCTCGTACTAACCCTGTCACAGAACGACCTACAAGGGCCGAAGTATTCGGCAGAGCCCTGATAACAGCCTGATCGGGCAGATTGTCCTCGTAATACTTTAGACGCAAACCTGCGGCAACAGAAATCAACAATTTGACAGCAGACGGCGTCCCTTGAGTCGACAGAAGACTGTTGAGCTGCCCAATCAATTCCGGCATATTGTTAGGTTTCACAGCCAGGAGTATAACATCCGATTGCCGAACGAGTTCCGGCAAAGACGTAGCGATTCCCTGGTAAGCGGTGGCAAGCTGTATCGCTTTCGAGGTATCAACGTCGGTCAGATAGAATTCCCAAGCATCGTGATCCTTCTGATAGAGCCCTCGAACAAGCGAAGAAGCCAGGTTCCCCGCTCCCACAATCCCTAAAGTTTTACATCTCTTAATTCTCACATCCAGCCTCCCTTACCGCCTCACAGCTGCACGACCCGCCGACACTCCCGCCCTATTACCGGGTCATGAGAAAAGATGAGGACTGTTTTGCCTTGTGTGTTCAGGTCTTTTATCAATCCCAAGATGGCGCCCCGACTTTTGGGATCCAGGGATCCGGTGGGTTCATCAGCCAGTATGATGTTACAGGATTTCAGCATGAGTCTGGCGATGGCAACCCGCTGTTTGTCGGTCCCATTCAGTTCCGCAACTTTGCTATTCTTGGATTCTTTGAAATCAACCCGTTTAAGGGCTTCGTCAACGGCGTGGTCTCTGTTTTCTTTTTTGTGGCCGGGCCACCCGGACCAACTGGGCAGATCGTTCAGGTTGGGTTTGCCGGAAGCCGTGGGTAAGGTTTCGAGAGCAAGATGCAAATTGTACTCAACAGACTTTTCTTCAGCTAGGGCAAAATCCCTGAACAAGTACCCGATATGTCGGCGCTGAATAATGTTGGCCATCAGGGCAGAGGGTTTGGGATCCACATAATCGTTAATGATGATCCGGCCACCGTCAATATCTTCGAGCAAGCCGACAATATTGAATAATGTGGTTTTGCCGCTGCCGCTGGCACCCATAACAGCAACAAGTTCCCCAGGTTGGATTTCCATAGAAAACGAGTCTAACACGGTTTTTTGATCGTAACGTTTCGTGACATCCTTAAGAGTGATAACACCCATGGTTCAGCCACCTCCTTTTAGGGTTTCCAAGACTCTTCTTTTTTGAAGAACCAATATGGTTAAAAATGTCGTCAGAAGCTCTATACACCATAGAATCAGGAAGAATAACAGGACGACCCGCCAATCGGCATAATCGAATAACCTGGTGAGGACTAAAGACGCCACAACGACGACAGCCCAGGTAGGCGCCACATAGTGAAAGAAATACAGCTTGTATTTCGGCCAGAAGGAGCGTCCCAGGAAAGTTTGGATACCGATGAGACGTTTGTACAGAGTCATAGCGTTGTCAACGCTTTGCACAACAATCATGATCAACACAGGTATCAAAACGGCCAGAACAAAAAGCGTCAGAGCCGCCATCTCCGTAGACCTTCTCACTTCATCAGCAGTATAATTGTAGACGGAAATAATTCTGCCGACATTGTCGTCGATTTTATTATCGGCAAGCATTTTGCGCAATTCCCCTTCGGGATCGACGCAGACGCTTTTGATTTTCAGGGGATTGCCGTTACCAAAAATAACATCATAATCATCTTCCTGACCATTCTCCTCGGTGAGAACGTTGAGGATTATGTTGCTGACGGTATTCCCGGTATCAGGATAAATCAATAAGGAGAATGTGAAACTGGGTTGATCGTTCTGGAGCCATATCAGATTGACATTCTGAGTGCCCACCGCAAAATAGGATCTGATCTGAGATTCCTCTCCCCGGTACTTTTCGGGGACGAGAAGGATTTTGTCGTCGGAATCTTCCTCAACCCATACGATGTTTCCGTTCGTATCGCGCAGAGGAAAGGCTTTCAAATAATTCGGGTTCACCGTCGCAACAGGGTACGTTCGCCCGGGACTACCGGATTCCGGCGTAAACTGAATGAAATCAGCAAGGATACTGCCGTTCTTATTCAACGGATGATACGAGGACTGCCTTGCGCTTGCATAGGATTTGCCCAAGTAGCTAGGGTCAATGTCAGGAAGGATAAAGAGGTCATGGGTTTGTTCCCAGTCCTCGTACAGGGTTCGATCCGAAACACTGTGGTCGGTCCAATAGCTTCGCGCCTGGTAAGGTTTGCCGGAAACAACATGAACGGCGTACTGACACAGGAGAATGATCAAGATCAATACCCCGGTTTTGGCGGCGCTGTTTAAGAAAGGAATAAAACGTAAAGGTTGTTTTTGCTTGAGGGCGGTATTAATCTTGATTTTGCCGATACTGTAGAAAGTTATGACAGCGAATCCCATGGTCATAACCAGGACCATCAAACTGACGAAGAAGAGTTTTGCCAGAAAGATCAAAGCAAAGGTGTTCAACAGCCGGAGGCGGATGACAAACATCAGCAACAATACCCCGATGAAGGCCAGAGACTGATTTCTGAGCAAGATGAGAACACGTTTGAACCAAATGGTGCGTTCCCAGTGACCGAGCATGATTTCTAAAGCAATGTTTTTTGCCTCTCCCACGATATCATAGAAGAAAACCAGGACGATGAGAGGCAGGAAACAAATCAGAGCAAAAGCCAGAGCAGCTATGAGCATAAAACCGGATACAGGGGGTTCGGTGGCCAGGTTCTCCCCTTCCACCATGGTGATACCCATGCGATCATAAAAAGCCTCACTAAACATGGCAAAGCTCTTACCTTCGATTTGGATGATGTAGAGACCTTCGTAAGGGCCGTCGCCGTAAAGACAATCGTAAAGGGTGCGGATTTCGCCGATTTTGTTTCGGTCAAAACTGATAAGGCGGCCGGTTTGGCTGGGAGAACCGGTTTTCTCGGTGGATAGAAATTGACCGGAATCGCCGGCAGGGTATCCCGGGTCATTTTCGTAGAAAACAAACCCATTATAGTATTCCTGACGGGTTATGTAAACATATTTGGTGCACTTGGAAATACCGTTTTCGACCGTGAGTCGATTCACGATCACATTGGCATTTAGTTGATCCGCCAAACTGATGAGTGCGTCATAAATCTTCTTGGAGTTATCCTGATCCACCTCAAACACAACCCTATGACTGTTGGTTGTTATCTCTGCGTTGACGAATTCATAGAAGCGGTAAGTGTCTTCCGCCCTATACAGGATTTGAAAAACAAGAAACGCCTCCATACAGAATAGCAAAACCAAAACAAGTTTTCTCATACCAATCCTTAACATCATGAGCGCGCTCTCCTGGCCAATTCTTCTAAATGTCGGGCTGCCGTGGCAAAACCTTCACCTGTCCGGGCGTCAACCTCGAAAACGGCAGCGTTTTTGTTCAAAGCTTGAACCCCTTTACCAAAGAACCTATCGTCAAAATCGACGAAGGATTTCAAATCGATCTTGGTTAACAAAATCATATCAGCTTTCTCAAAAGCTAAAGGATATTTATAGGGTTTGTCGCTGCCTTCGGCCACGGAACAAATGAGGAGTTTAATATGCTCACCAATCATGAATTCCGCAGGGCAGACAAGGTTGCCAATATTTTCAATAAATAGAAGGCCTGGCTCTGCTAAAGACAAACCGTCTATAGCCTTGCGCACCGTGGGCGCATCCAGATGACACGCGCCGTAGGTATTGATCTGTAGGGTTTCGATGCCGAGATTTTTCATTTTGATGGTATCGATATCGGACTCAATATCCCCTTCAAGGACATAAGAACGAAGGTGAGGCAAACTGTTAATCAGATGAATAATTGAAGATGTTTTCCCCGCTCCCGGAGCCCCCATAACATTAACAGCGAAGACAGAACTCTGATCAAAAAACTGCCGGGTCTGGGCGGCGATCCTATCGTTTTCACTATAGATACTCTGGGTAACTTCAACACGTTCATTGGACACGCTGATCACTCCCCGTCTCAATTTCAATATCTTTCACATAAAACTCTTTACCCTTGTCGCTCGGCAATCCATCCTGCCCGCATTGGGGACAAGTAAAGGATATAGGTTGACGGTCATAAAAGGAATCACACGCAGGACAATACCATTGGGCTTTGATATATTCTATATCCAGAGACGCTCCCTGGCAAGGGGTTCCTTCGGCCAGGATATCAAAATACATTTGGATTGAATCCCCAACGAACCCTGATTGTTCGCCCACGACCAGCCGAATCAGAGTTACCTTTTCGGCGTTATGAACTTGGGCGGCACTGGTAGCTATCCTGATGATCTGCTCAGTAATTGGATATTCGTGCATGGTATTCCTTCTTAATAAAGATTTGAATGCCTTATTTTTTTTTCGCTGTACTCGCAGTACGCTTAGAAAGCGTATCCTTCTTCTTCTTAGCCGATCCCGACGCGTCAGCCGCCTCAGCCACAATCGCGTCAGCCACCTCGGTCGCAACCGCCTCAACTGTATCACCCGCCCCAGTCACAACCGACTCAACGGCGTCCCCCACCTCAGCCGCTACCGAGTCCACCGCATCAGCCGCCTCAGCCACCTCAGCCACAATCGCGTCAGCCACCTCGGTCGCTACCGCCTCAACTGTATCAGCCGTCTCAGCCGCTACCGACTCAACAGCATCAGCAACCTCGGTCACAACCGCCTCAACGGCGTCAGCCACCTCTGCCACAGTAGCCACCGGAGGCTCCGGGCCTACGTACTCGAAATCAGCGGCGATTTGCTCCGCCTGAAAAAGCCAGGAATCGCTTATACGGACAATTGGCGCGGTGTACTCACGAAGAGTCGACAACGAATCCTTATTGCACACAGAAACACAGAAAGTACAGACCAGACAACGCTTTCGGTCAATCTGCCAGACTTTTTCCCCACGGTCAACCGTAATGGCTTGGGAGGGACATCGCTTGGCACACAGAGTGCAATAATTGCAGTTGGATTCATCATAAACAATAGCGCCGCGTGTTGTCGGATAAAACTCATTTTTGACAACCGGATACATCGCCGTAGCCGGTTTGCTGAACAGATTCCTCATTATCGTCTTACCAATAACATTAATCGCCATAATATCTTACCTCTCAGTACAACTAATACAAGGATCGATAGTCAGAACCAAGATGGGAACATCAGCCAAATCACAACCCGGTAACATGTTGAGCAAGGGCATGATGTTGGCGAAAGTTGGTGTCCTGGCGCGAAACCTCTCCAGATAACGGGTGCCGTTTCCTTTGGCATAATAGACGACCTGGCCTCGGGGCTGTTCCATTCGCACAATGACTTCGCCACTTGGCGACCCCTTAACCTTCGTTTCAACAGGGCCCTCAGGCATGAGATCGATAGCCTGCAGGATGAGATCAATGCTCTGAAAAACCTCCCGCATACGCACATTCGTCCGGGCAAAACAATCGCCATCTTCCTCAATAATTGGCTCAAACTTCAGATAAGCATAACCGCTGTATCCGGTAGAACGCATATCCATGGCTATACCGCTGCCCCGCAAGGTTGGACCTAAGGCACCACTGTCGAAAGCTTCCTGACCACTCATAACCCCCAATCCTTGGGTTCGTTTCCGAACAGTGTAATCCCTTAAGAAGACCCGGGCAACTTCCCTTAGTTCCCCATCCATACCCTCCAGGGTGTCTTTGATTTCTTTAAGCATATCGGCAGACACATCTTTCCACAGGCCCCCCACTTTGCAGACGCTGTGAATAACCCGGCCTCCCGCTGTTTTCTCGAAAATATCAAGGATCTTCTCCCGCAACCGCCAGCTCTGCATGAACAAACTCTCGAAACCGAAAGCATCGGCCATCAGACCCAGCCAAAGCAGGTGACTTTGCATACGGGACATCTCCCCCCACATAACGCGCAGGAATTTCGCCCGATCCGGGACGTCAACCTGAAACAACGATTCCACAGTCTCACAATAACCGTGACCGTGAATGAAACTGCAGATACCGCAGATCCGTTCAGCGACAAAAGCCATCTCATGATAATCCCGTTTCTCTACGAGTTTTTCCAACCCGCGATGAACGAATCCGATAGACGGAATCGCACCAACCACCTTTTCATCCTCAAGAATGAGATCCAAATGAATGGGTTCGGGCAGAACCGGGTGCTGGGGACCAAAAGGGACAATTGTGCGTTCACCCATATCACTTAGCCCTCCTTTACCGCAAAAATGTGAGGTTTGGCTGTCTCATAGAACGTCCCCTTGAAATCGATAGCCATTCCTGTAATATTCAAGCCAAAAAGTTCGTTGATCTCATTTTCGTACAAACAAGCATGAGGAAAAATCTCGCTGATACTCGGCAGGGATTCTCCGTCCGTAACAGCCAACCGAAGGTTCGTCAACTCGAAACCAAGCTTTTCAAAAGAATAGATCAGGAACATCTCCTCAACTGTTTTCACACAATGAATCTGAATAATGCGGAAACTATCCTGATTCAGCTCCTTCGCCCTATCGGCAAGTTTCTCCTTAGAGATCAACTCTGTTTCAATCAGATCAAACACGGCCAACCGCCCCCTTTTTCCGATCCTTATGCTTCTGCTCAAGAACATCAAGAGCCTGAACCACACCATCAATAATGGCTTCCGGGCGGGCCGCACATCCCGGCACGTAGACATCAACAGGAATTACATGATCCACGCCCCCCTGCACATTGTAACACTCGCGAAAAATTCCGCCGGAAGAAGCGCAGGCACCCACAGCAACAACAACGCTGGGTTCAGCCATCTGTTTATAGATATTCTCGATGACCGACCGGTTCTGTTCGTTAACTGATCCGGTTACCACAAAAATATCCGCGTGTTTCGGGTTCCCAATATTCAGGACACCAAAACGTTCAACATCATACAAAGGCGTCAGACACGCCAACAACTCAATATCGCATCCATTGCAGCTGGAAGCGTCATAATGAACCAACCAGGGAGACTTGGGTAAATATGACATGTGCGGTCTTCCTTTCTGGTGAATTTCTCTCAAACATGTGGGCTCATTCATATTAGCATAGCTAATTCATATTAGCATAGCTAATATTGCGATATTTCCTGCTCCCAGCACAAAAGCTATGACCCAGGAACTGAAGAGAACGTTTTGCCATTTCAGACGGGAATTCGCGTTATCGATGAAGATTTCCAGGAAATATGTGGCCGCGACAACGAGAAGGGCCAGAATGGGATTCGAAGCAAAGAAGAGAAAGACCAAGCCTAACAACATGACGTTTTCATACCAATGGGAGATTTCGATATAGGCCAACTCTTTGCCGGAGAATTCCGTAGTCAGACCACGCACAATCTCCTGGTGGGCATGATGCGACATAGAAATATCGAAGGGCGATTTACGCAATTTGATTGTCAGAATAAAGACAAATCCAAGGAATATCGCCGGAAGCTTCAGGAACATGATACCGTCGTAAGCTGCAATGTCAACCACATTGAAACTCTTCGTTACCATATACATACCCACAATGGTCAGAATGACCATGGGTTCGTAGGCCATAATCTGAAGCAGTTCCCGCTCCGCGCCGACATAAGCGTATGGTGAGAAAGTCGAATAGGCTGCGACGACGAGAAAAACGCTGGCCAATGTCAACGCAAAGATAGATAACAGCAGATCACCGCCGGCAAAAAAGATTGCCCCGGCAACGACGACAAAAACAAGAAAGCTCAACACATAGAACTGCTGATGTTTGTTAACGGCCATATTCTCTTTCTGCAAAAGTTTGAAAACATCGTAAAAAGGCTGCAGAAGCGGAGGTCCGTACCGACCCTGCATACGGGCGGTAATTTTGCGGTCAACACCTGCGATAAGCCCGCCGATGAAAGGGGCTAACACAACATAAAGAACTGCAAAAAGGATCCAAAGCGACTCTTTCATAGTCCCACCCCAATCATGATCAAAATCAGAATAATACAAATAACCACGCTCAGGTTAAAGAGCTTATCCTCCCCGAAAACATTTTTCAGATAGAAGCTCCGCATTGTCAGCGAATGGTTCGTGCCTAAAGAACCGTGGAACTGTTCACTGCCGGTGTTGGCTCCGGCCAAATATTGGTCACGGTAACTCCGCTTCCCGCTACGCAAAAGGGTCAAAGGCAAAACGAGCATAAGGCCCATCATCAGAAGCAGGATCGCTGTATTGCCGGCTCCCAACAAATATGTCTGGTTATATATCGTCTCAATGAGGGGTTCCAGAAAATACCGGGAAATCAACGGAAAACTCAGACACACAAGCACCGTTAAAACAGCCAAAGAGCCCAAGCTGAACCCCTCCGACCGGGAAATATGGGCTTTGAAGTCAGCCGGAACGGATTTCACCATAATAATCTTGCCCAACCATTTGCTCCAGAAGAACAAAGTCGCCGCACCGCCAAAAGCCACAAAAATAGTCAAAGCCACGTTGGAGTTAACCAGTCCCTCCAAAGCCGCCCACTTGCTGATAAGCATGCCGAAAGGAGCCAGGAACATGCCCAGGATACCGATAACCATTCCCACAGCCACCTTGGGCATATAACTGATCAGACCGTCCATGTGTTCGATGCTGCGCTGACCAAGATTGTGTTCCACCGAACCCACCGAGAGGAACAGGAGAGACTTGGCGACAGCATGAAAGATGACAAGCATGATAGCGGCCCAGAATAGCTGATAACTGCCGACTCCGGCGCAAACCACGATGAGCCCAAGATTGGCTATGGTTGAATAAGCCAAAACACGCTTGGCATCGGTCTGCGAAATCGCCAGAAACGACGTGATCACAAAAGTAACGGCACCCACCAAAGCTACCATGATGCCCACAGCAGCGGCACCGGTATCAAAAGCGAATATGGGCGACAACCGAATAATCAGATAGACCCCTGCCTTAACCATGGCACTGGAATGGAGCAAAGCAGAAACAGGTGTGGGCGCCACCATAGCCCCTAACAACCATGAAGAGAAAGGCATCTGAGCCGACTTGGTCAATCCGGCAAAAGCCAACAATGCAATCGGCAACAAAGTAGAAAGGCCGCTCAATTGATTGAGCTGAGTCACCTGATCGTTATAGGCCAAAAGAATAATCGCAGTCGCAAACCCAATGCCCCCGAGGAGATTCATTTTCAAAGCCCGAAAAGCGTTTCGGTTGGCTTCGTCTTGCTGACTATACCCAATCAGGAGGAAAGAACACAAAGTTGTGATCTCCCAGAACCCGAACAACCAAACAAGGCTGTTGGCAAAAACCACACCATACATGGCGCCCAAGAATGCGAAGATAATGAAGAAAAAGAACCCGGTTCGGTCTTTCACCTCCGGATGCCGTTCATGATAAGTCTTCATATAGTTCATGGAGAAAAGAGCAATGAGGCACCCAATGACCCCAATAATCAGAGCCATGATCAAGGAAAGGTTATCCACAATGAGGATTTCCTCCGCATGTACGGTCCCTCCCAGTCCAATCTCGTACCCAAGCATCAACCCGGCGCCTGTCAGCATCAACAGCGCAGTAAAATACTGTTTATGCTTAACGGAAAGCCCGGCGATGATGCCGGCAAAAACCATCTCAGCAAACAGAATGGCCATATCGACGCCTGTGGAATCAAAGGAAAAGTACCGTGGTCCGCCGGAAAAGTACTGGGAGGCAAGGTAAATGGAGACACCGCTGAGAACAATCGCGGATCCGATAATAATAAACTTGCGAATTGCATATTGCCGTGTCGGCAACCCCAGCAAAACAAATGCGACCACAAAAGGAAACATAATCAGAAAAAGCAATATGTTCATTGTTCCATACTTTCCTCTCGCAAAGAGTACTCGATCCTCCTTCTTTTTCAAATTCTCATTCTATTATAAGAGGTAACCTGATCAATATCAAATTTTCCAGACAAATATCTAAGAAATTTTTTTGAGTCCAATGCGAGTATATGCGTTTTTTGTAAAATGATACTTACATTTGCGGGCGTAGGCATGAGCGATTTAGGCCCTTACGGACGCGAAGCGTCAAAAAAGAACAAGAAAATCCACATTCTGAATACTGAATCCTGAATACTGAATACTTGCGGGCGTAGCCCGCATTAGGCTTGACGGAGTACTAGATGATCATATAATTGTGTGCCCTCTCGTAGCCAATGGTGGTCGTGTCCTCGTGGCCGGGAAAAACAGCCGTAGCATCGGGCAGAGTCATGAGCTGAGTCTGGATGCCGGCCACCAGCGTTTTCATGTTCCCACCGGGAAAATCTGTACGGCCAACCGAACATTTAAAGAGTGTGTCGCCGACGAAAACACCGTCAACCGTTTTGAGACTAATTCCTCCGGGCGTATGGCCGGGGGTGTGCAGAACCTCAGCTGTTAAGTTTCCGACGGAGATTATATCGCCATGTTCCAAGATATCAACCTGTTTGGTATCCACACATAAAGTTCTGGCCGCGAACTCAGACAGATTCAACATAGGATTGGCCAGCATAGCCAAGTCATTTTTGTGGATCGATAGCGCCAACCCATAGTCCTTATGCAGTTCAGGGGCAGCGCCGATGTGATCAATATGGCCGTGGGTTAAAACAACCCGCTCCGGTTTCACATCGTTTGTTTCCGCCCACTTCATGATGTTCGGTGCGTCGTCACCCGGGTCAATGACAATACCCTTCCTTGTTTCCGGGCAAAAGAACAGAAAAGTGTTCATCGTCATTCCCGGGAAATAGGTGCTCAGCATGAGCGTTTTTTTTAGATGCATAATGTTCTCCTCGTATTTTGATTTGATGCTGACAACGACTGCTTCCAGTATACCGCAGCCAAGCCGACAGTTCAAAAAAAACGCAAAAATATTTTCAGAAAACAGGAGGATACTGGAAACCGATCCCGAACTCTTGTTTGATAATCGATTAATAAGAGCATGGAGTGAGAGCGTTTATGGAGAAGCGAAAAAAATGGGTGTCCGAGGTCTGGAACAAGTTCTGGGACAAATTTATTGATCGGATTCTGACGGTTGTTGTGACTGTGGTTATTGTGCCTTGGATCATGTCGATTGTGGGGATGGTTTCTTTGGCCGGCATGGTTTCTTTTTTCGATTTTTCTGAAGTTGGCAATTCCTTCTGGGTCATCTTCTTCGCGGCTTTGTTTGTGGTTACAGTTATCGCCAGTGTCATTCTTTTTGTCATCCTTTACAAGAAACTGCAGAAGATCTATAAGAAGTACGAGTTCAAATTCCGTCACGAATTCAAATTCGAGTTGTTTGAGTCTGAGTTAAACTTTCCCATCGGGGGAGACTATCTGACACAGAATATCCGGTTCAAATACAGAGTTCTCTGTGACAAATTGAATTCGATCCCCCATTGTTTTGTCTGGACGGGGGGAGACATCAAAGACGTCCAACTCGATAAAGAGACACAAGAACAAGGATACACACTGGATCCCTCGCGCCTTAACGAGAAGTTATCTGTTGTTAAAATCAATTTTCCCGAAACACAATATCGAGATGACACAGGTGAAATTCGGTTGATTCTGGAATTTGAGAGAGGTGATATGAAACCGTGCCTTAGCAAGAGGATCTTTTTCCAGATGGATGAGCTCATCTTGCGAGTCAGAGCGCCGAAAGATCTCATGAAAAATGTGACACCATATGGGTTCACGTCTCTTGAAAACAAAGAGATTCGGCTGGAAGATGGCAAATTGACCAAGAAAGATACTCATCCCGAAATCATCGAGTATGAGCTCAAAGAAGATGATCCCATTTTGTTGTATTCTTATGAAATCAGATGGTCTTTTGAATGAAACGGGGAAAAGAATAAGAGTTAAGAATTCTGGTTAGATTAAAGCATGAGTCTTGACTTGTCGTGTTTATTTTGTTAATGTATTGCCATAGGTTGTCCTTTTTCATAGGATATATGGAAGAGAAAAAGGTAGGGGTGAGTAAAGTGTTTGAAGAGTAAATAAAAAGGCTGTTCAAAACCTTGCTAGGATATACCGGAAAACCAGAAGTTGACATTTGGCGTGAAGGGGTTTATTCCCGGTCGCGCCTTTTCTGTTGTTATAAGCCCCAATATTTGAAGGCTTCGCTCTACAAATTTGTCATGCACCCCATATATAATCATTAGTCGCTTATAGACGCGAAGCGTCAATAAAAAACAAGAATATCCACATTCTGAATCCTGAATACTGGATACTTGCGGGCAGAGCCCGCGTTATACCCTTTCCGCGCCCACAACGTCTTTGACTTGACGCAATTTGTTCAGAATGAACTCAAGGTGATCCAGACCTCTTACCTCAACACGCATATGGATATGAGACATGTGAGCTTTATCCTCATGGGCGTTCAAGCCTAACAATCGGATATGGGTTTCTTTGACGACGTTCATAATATCTGAGATCAGATGCAAATTCACCCGGCTTTCGATATGAATGTCCACCGGGTAGTGGATACTCTGGTTCTCATCCCAGGACACCTCAATAATGCGTTCGGGTTCCTGTTTTATAAGAGCCTGCGCTTGGGGACAAGCTCGGCGATGTATGGAAACCCCGCGTCCGCGGGTGGTGTATCCAACCACATCGTCCCCCGGCATGGGAGAACAGCATTGAGCAAATTTAACAGCCACGTTGTCGATGCCTTTGACGCGGATATGTGACTTGTCGTCCCGGGCGGATTCTTTGGCGAAATCGATAACGTTTGGATCCATAATTTCTTCTTTGGGTAACCATTCCTTGAGTTTGGTCAAAACCCGTTTGTAGGTTATGTTACCGGCGCCCATAACCGCGTAGAGATCGTCAAGGGTATTCATGGAGAACGTTTTCAGAAGTTTGTGCATGTTCTCCGAAGACAAGGCCTTTTCCGGGATCAGACCAAGCTTTTGGGCTTCCCTCTCGAGTCCGTCTTTGCCCCGGACGATATGCTGCTCGCGCTGTTCTTTGCGGAACCATTGACGGATTTTGTTTCGCGCCTGGGAAGTCTTCACCATACAGACCCAATCACGGCTGGGTCCTTGGGGTATTTTCGAAGTCAGAATCTCAACGATATCCCCGTTCATCAGTTTGGTGTCAAAGGTGGCAATACGGCCGTTGACTTTGGCGCCGATACAGCGGTGTCCCACGTCAGTATGAACTCTATACGCAAAATCTATGGGACAGGAATCCGCCGGCAACTCGATAACGTCTCCTTTGGGCGTAAAGACAAAAACCGTATCAGCGAACAGATCGGCTTGGAGGGCCTCCATGAACTCCCCCGCATCATTGGAATCGTGCTGCCATTCTAAAAGCTGACGCAACCACGCCAGTTTTTGTTCGAAACTTGTGTTGGCTACGGTATTCTCTTTGTATTTCCAATGGGCGGCGATACCGTATTCCGCTGTCTGGTGCATAGCTTGAGTGCGGATCTGAATCTCAAAAGGTTCGCCGGTCTTGCCGATGACCGTGGTGTGCAGGGATTGATAGAGATTGGGTTTGGGCATGGCAATATAGTCTTTGAAGCGCCCGGGCAAAGGTTTCCACAGGGTATGGATAATGCCAAGGGCGCCGTAACAATCGTTAACACTTTCAACAATGACCCGGATAGCTGTAAGATCGTAGATCTCGCTCAAATCTCTGTTTTGGCGGATCATTTTTTGGTAGATGCTATAGTAATGCTTGGGCCGACCGGAGATTTCGGCGTTGACACCGACCTCTTTCAAACGTTCGTGAATCTGGGACGTGACTTCATCAATTTTTTGTTCCCGCTCCTGCCGCTTGAGGGAAATCCCTTCGATCAAATCAAAATACTCTTGGGGGTGCAAATATTTGAAAGACAGATCCTCAAGCTCCCATTTGATCTGGAAAATCCCTAGCCTGTTGGCCAAAGGTGCGTAGATTTCCAGAGTCTCCCGGGCGATGGACTCTTGTTTGGAAATCGTATGAAATCGGAGGGTCCGCATATTATGCAAGCGGTCCGCCAACTTGATCAGGATGACCCGAATATCGTTAGCCATAGCCAAAAACATCTTGCGCAGGTTTTCCACCTGGATCTCCATTTTTGTCTTATAGGAGATTTTGCTCAGCTTTGTTACGCCGTCAACCAAACAAGCGACCTCGTCGCCGAACCGTTCCCGCAACATATCGAGTTGAAAATCCGTGTCTTCGGCCACATCGTGAAGCAAAGCGGATTGAATGGTGGCGGCGTCCATTTCCAACTCCGCCAAGATAATGGCTGTCTCTAAGGGATGCTGGATATAGGCTTCACCAGAAATGCGATACTGATCCTTATGAGCCTCTTCAGCTAAAGAAAAAGCCTCCAGGATTTTGTCCCAGTCTTTGTCGATGAGATAATGGGTTTTTTCTTTGAGAACCAGCATTGAGGTCATGAGATCACCTTATCTGTTAACTGTTTCTAATGCGGTCTTCGACCGCAAGTATTCAGGATTCAGTATTCAGGATTCAGAATGTGGATTCTCTTGTTTTTTGTTGACGCTTTGCGTCTGTAAGGTACTAATAGTATATCGGAAAGACGTCGCCAGGTCACGCTTTTTCGGGTTATTCACCAAAAAAAGTGCCCAAGGTTTGGTGCCGCCTAACCAATAGATCAGACCAAGTTCCTCCAGGATCTTAACACATTCGCTTTCTTCAGGGGTGCCTTCCCAAAGGAAGCCCTTCATACATCCGGAGGCTTGGTCGCCGGAGGCTTGGTCACCGGAGGCTTGGTCACCGGCACGTTTGCGCAAAGCTTTGTATACCGCAGTTACCTGATCTCTGGTGATAAGGGTTGGGGGGACCTTATCTTGAACCGCAGCCTTGACCTGAACTTCACCGGCTATTGGCGATTCTTCCCATCTGGCTTCTTCAGTCGGAGCCCAATCCCTCAGCATGATCTGAACCGATTCCAGATCACGGTAGCGGTTAATTTCGAGAGCCGCGACCAGATCAATTAAACCGGCGGCGCGGATAGCTTCCTCTTCATCGGCTTTGTTGAAAGCGACCACCTCGTAACTTGCGGTGTAGGCGTTGCGATTCACAGGGTCCGCAACTCTAAGTTTCAGATGTTGGCCTTCCTTGCCCATGCGTTGGGTTGATAACACCTGCAGTCGGCGAAACCCGAATACCGGTGACGGATTCCCCGCGCCATAGGGAGCCAGCCGGGCCAACGCCCGTACCAGAGCCAGGTCCACTTCGGATAAAACCAGGATTGCGTCCACCCGGACGTGGGGGATGAACAGATCAGGTGGCGCGTTGGCCAGACCGTCGTTGAGGCCTAAACGTAAGGAATCTATATCATCGGGACTCAAAGAGAAGCCGGCGGCATGAACATGGCCTCCAAAAGCCGTTAGCCATGTCTGCTGTCGGGTCAATTCTTCCAAGACATGGTAGCCCTCAATCCCTCGTGCCGAACCTTTGGCTTTTTCTTCTTCGATGGCGATCATGTAGCTGGGGCGATGATACCGTTCCACCAATCGGGAGGCCACAATGCCGATAACACCATGCCGCCAACTCGATGAGGCCAGGACGATGGCCCGGGGCAACTCCCCTGCCGCCGATTGGGTTTGGGCTTCGAGTTGGGCCAGGGCTTCCCCAAGGATTTCTTGTTCGGTTTTTTGACGGTTTAGATTTTCCCGGGTCAATTCCCGGGCGAAAGCTTCCGCCTCGGTTTTATCTTGAGTCAATAACAGATTGAGAGCCAAACGGCAGGTGTCCATTCTGCCGGCGGCGTTGATCCGGGGTGCCGCCATGAAGGCGATCTGTCCCGCGTGGGGGGTTTTTTCGGCGATACCGCATTCCGAGAGAAGGGCTCTCAGACCGGGATGGACCGTTTCGGCCATCTGACGGAGTCCGTGGGCCACGATGACACGATTTTCGCCTTCTAAAGGCACGACGTCGGCAATGGTGCCTAAAGCGACAATATCCAAAAACCGGCGTGTATCAGAGGCGGCATCCAGCCTTTGGGCGACGGCTTGAACCAGTTTGAAAGCCACCCCGACGCCTGCCAAATCTGACCAGGGGTAGCCGTTGTCTGTTTTTGGGTCCAACAGAGCCACAGCCTCAGGCAGAGTTTCACCCGGTTCGTGGTGATCGGTCACAATCAGATCGATCCCTAAGGAGCGGGCCAACGCCGCTTCTTCCACGGCTTTGATACCGCAATCCACGGTGATAATCAGATGGATGCCCTTTTCTGCCGCTTGTTCAACCACCTCGGCATGGAGACCGTAACCTGCTGAACGTTCGGGAATATGCACGATCACAGAAAAACCCCACCGGGTTAGTGCAAGATAGAGCAAAGCTGTGGCTGTCACACCGTCGGCGTCATAATCGCCGTGAACAAGGATTTGCTCGCTTTTCCGGCGGGCCAGAAGGAGACGGTCAACCGCCGATCCCATGTCCCGAAACAGAAAAGGGTCATGAAGATCAAACATCGACGGACTCAAATAAGTCGCGGCTTTTTCCGGTGATCCATGACCGCGTGATTGTAATATGAAAGGAAGCAAAGGGGCTCCCGGTTCCCGAGATCCTACAGACCATATTTTTTGCATGGCATAAGAGTATCAGATTAAGTTGCCTAAAACAAGCCATACCACAGAAAAAACCAGGCGCTCACCCAGCAGAAACAATACCCATCCTTTCAGACCGGGTACGGACATGTATCGCCGTAGGATGAGACCGCCGCAGAGAGCTCCCGCCAACAGCGCTACCGGCAAGAGGGCCCAACCCAGGGCCATAAGAAAAAACATGCCGACGACACCGGTTTCCAGGTGCAAAAATCCCTGGACATCGCTTTTTTGTTTGATCAGGAATTCCAGGCTCAATCCCATGAGCAGCACGCCTAAAATGGTTCCCAACATCAGCCAAGGAATGTTTCTGTCCATTGTGAGAACGCAGCCTATCACCAGCAACCCCCATGACAGAACCATCCCCTTCCAGCCTTTAAGGATGACAAGGGCCGCCAAAGCCATCAGAATGATTTCCCACAATACCAAAGGGAGAAACCCGAAGTCAGCCATAGATCTGTTCCTTTCTATGTATGACCTTAGTATTTCCAGGAAATAGGTACGAATAATCATTTTCTGAAAGCATCGGGAGACAAGCACGAAATTCCAATATTTACATAATCTGTATTATCGAGTAAACAGAAAAGCGCCGCTCAAGGATGGTAAAGCGGATCAGTTCCGATTACTCATTCCAGTTCACAATAAGGAGGAAACAATTATGTTTTTGCAAGCCAACGCAGGTATAGCCATTGTTGTTGTTATCGTCCTTCTGTTGATTGCCCTTAGTATCGTATTCTAATTCATTATCTAAATACCAAGGAGGCAAAACAAATGTGTTGCAATAATTACGCTTACGGTTACGGCGCTCCGGCTGCTCCCGCTGTTGCTCCCTATCAAGCCTTTGCTCCGGTTCCTGAATTCGGGGGCTTCGGCTGCGACGGCGGCGGAAGATTTGCCGGTGGCATGGGTGCCGGGATCATCGGTATTGCCGTCCTGATTCTTATTGCTTTGGGCGTCATTTTCTAAAGAGCCTTTTCTCAATAAGCCCCGCCAGGGAGGTCGGGGCTTATTGAATTTGGCATACTTACTTCTGCTTTTTGAGCCAGCTCATCATTCCCCGCAACTCTTTCCCAACGGTTTCAATGGGATGATCGTCGTCTTTTCTGGCCAAGGCGTTGAAAGCCGGTCGGCCAACCTGGTTTTCCAGCAGCCAGTTTTTCGCGAATTCACCGGTTTGGATTTCTGTGAGAACTTTTTTCATCTCCCGTCGTGTTTCTTCCGTTATGATGCGGGGGCCGACTGTCATGTCGCCGTATTGGGCGGTGTCCGAGATCGAATGCCGCATCCAGGCGATGCCACCCTCATACATAAGATCTACGATAAGTTTGAGTTCGTGGAGACATTCGAAATAAGCGCTTTCCGGTTGATAACCGGCTTCTATCAGTGTGTCGAACCCGGCTCGCACGAGTTCTGTCATGCCGCCGCAAAGCACGACTTGTTCTCCGAAAAGGTCGGTTTCGGTCTCTTCTTTAAAAGTGGTGTCCAGAACGCCGGCCCGGGTGCACCCGATGCCTTTGGCATAAGCGAGCCCCAATTGGTACGCGTTGCCGGAAGAGTCTTTGTGAACGGCGATGAGGCCGGGAACGCCCGCGCCTTCTGTGTAAGTGCGGCGGACAAGGTGGCCGGGGCTTTTTGGGGCGATCATGATGACGTCAACATCGGCCGGCGGCACGATCTGGCCGAAATGGATGTTGAAGCCGTGGGAAAAACAGAGGATTTTCCCGGCAGTCAGATGGGGTGCGATTTGTTCCCGATACACTTTGGCTTGGCGTTCGTCGGGGAGCAGGATCTGAATGAAATCGGCTTGAGACGCGGCCTCGGATACGGTCATCACAGTCAGACCGGCTTGTTCGGCGGCTTGCCACCGGGGGCTGTTTTGGCGCAAACCGACAATGACATTGAGCCCGGATTCCTTGAGGTTTTGGGATTGGGCGTGGCCTTGGCTCCCCCACCCCATAACGGCGATGGTTTTGTTTTGGAGAAGGCTGAGGTCGGCGTCGGCGTCGTAATACATTTTAGCCATTGGGTGTTCTCCTTTATCATGGAAGGGTATTTGAGTGCGGCCTCAGGGTCGAGGGCGCTCCTATAATGGTACACTTTTCTCTGGTGAACTGCAACAGGGCGCATTTGGTAGTCCCTTCTGAAAGATGGTAGTAAATTCCCAAAGAAAGTTCCACAGTGGATCAGAGAGAGGAATTTACTTACATTCATGACACGAACCCCCTAAAAAGATTCTGATTGACAGGTCTGTCTATATAGATTATAATGTGTATTATGCATTTCATACGACACGGTCAGGTTGAAAAGAGATTGCTTTCACGCTGTATTTCTCAGAAGAAAAGAGGAGGGACTATTATTTATGGGTTTTTTAGATCGACTTCTGGCACCCAGTCAAAAAGCCATTGAAGAAAGAAAAGCATTTGAACAACAATATCCCGGAAGACCAGGGAGAGAGGAAGAACATTGCTATGGAGCCATGTTTATAAATGGCACCGGTTTTCAGCCGGCAAGGACTCTTAAATTGTATAATTCAAACATCAAAGGCTTGAAGAAATACATGTTAGCCGATTATTGGGATATTAAAAACAGAGATTCAGCTATGGCGGTATTAGCTTCATTGGCAGGATTGCAGGCAACCCGCACAGTCGATATGAGACAGCATTTTCCTGAATTTGTTGTCAATCCATTAAAGCAAATGATGATTGATGGCAAATACACTTCTGAAGCAAAGAAAGCACAGGTTGCCCTGAGTAAAAATGAGCCGTTGGCTACCGCGGTCGGGGCCTTGCAGGTAAAACCGATACTGGCCTCTTACGATGAAATATTTTCAGTCATGGACGTCTCTTCATGGGATATTGAGAGACTGGCCGGAGTGGCCAGACAGTGCTACAATGCAGAATATATTACTGAGGATGAATGTTACGAATATCTCCACTGTTCCATGCAAATGGCAAAAGAACATTATAAAGCCTGGCGTGAATATGCCATAGGTTATATTCTCGGCAGGGGCCTGTTGTACAGCGGCGAAGGGTTGGGACAATGGACGTCAGCAGCCGGCGAAATGTTGAATGAAGACAGCATTTGGAGGCAGTATCCTCTTTCACAATAATGAGGAAGGCTAAGCCATGGATAAATTATTAAACAGATTCAACACAAGAGTCAATGGGGTAATTACCGGAGGGTGCATATTTTAAAAGTGCAAGAGCCGATAATGGCATAAAATGGATATATCTAATAAAGTACGCGACTGCTCTTCATATGCAAGTACGAGCAGTCTCTTTTTGTTTATCGTTCATTCGTTACCTCAGACAGGAACAGGAATCGGAGCTTTTTCTTGATCCGGCTGAGGAAGATGAACTCCATGGGCTTCTTGCTTCCGGTAATGTGGTAGACGCTTCGGAGGTGTTAACAAGGATAGAGGAGTTGGCGGATGATTAAGTATCATAAGCAAGCAGAGAAGTTCATTTTGTCGCAGGGTAAAACCACCGCTTTACGCCTTTATCGTGCCATCGAGCAACTTCCACTTGGTGATGTGAAAACAGCTCATCTGGCAGGAACCCTTAAAGGAACCTTTGTGCTGGTGACCTACGGGGTCAAGTTATTATTTAAGTCTTGTATTGTTTCCGGTGGCAGTTCCGTCCATTCAGCGATTCGTTCTAAAGTTTCGCCACTCAGCAGCATCTTGACAGCCATTTCCATTTTGCCTTCGATCTTACCTTCGATCTTACCTTCGATCTTACCTTCTGTCCTGGCTTCTACTGCAGCCTGTTCCGCAATATGCTTCTTGAGATCTTCAAGATAACCTTTTGCGTCTGCGGCTTCCCATAAGAGTTCCAAGGCTGTACTCATGTTTAT
>Ga0082212_10000485_pt1 | contig 57591 bp, 32 predicted proteins | sample TergutNt197P3_FD_71548 | JGI IMG/M metagenome (GOLD analysis project Ga0082212, IMG submission 71548) | Neocapritermes taracua P3 segment gut microbial communities from Petit-Saut dam, French Guiana - Nt197 P3 | ecosystem: Host-associated > Arthropoda: Insects > Digestive system > Gut ... | reverse complement strand
AACTTTTATTTAAAATTCAAAATTCAAAATTTAAGATTCAAAATTCGCAAAGCGATAAGGAACCCTTAAATCTTAACTCTGAAATCTTAAATTACACGCCTTTAGCGTGTATGCACGCTCCCAAACAGTTGGCAGGATTGGCGGAGATTACGGACGAATTTGCAGGGCTACCCTATTTGAATCCCAAAGGACTTCGTAAATGTCAGTTTGAGGCGGTTTCAGCGTTGGAAAACAGTTTCAAAAGCGGACAGAAGCGGGCATTAATAGCGCTTGCCACAGGCGCAGGAAAGACCTTTACCGCTTGTATGGCTGCCTATCGGCTACTTTCTTACACGCCGGCAAAACACATTTTGTTTCTCGTAGATAGAAACAACCTTGGCAAGCAGGCAGAGGGAGAGTTTGGAACTTTTCGCCTGACTGAAAACGGCGATCCGTTTAACGCCATTTTTATAACGGAACGGCTGAAATCTCCAAATATCCCCTCTGATGCAAATCTGGTAATTGCTACTATTCAGCGCATTTTTGCGGTTCTTACCGGACAAGAGTTCACAGACGAAGATGAAGTGGAAGGCGTTCAAACCGATGATACGCCGGTAGAAATCGGCGACAATCCTAAATTGTCCAAAGATTTTTTTGATTATATCGTGGTGGATGAGTGCCACCGCTCTATTTACGGCAAATGGCACCAGGTTTTGAATTATTTTGACGCCGCCAGAATTATCGGCTTAACCGCAACCCCTGCACCCGAAATTTTGGCGTTTTTCAACTATAACCAAATTGTTAATTACACGCTCGAAAACTCAATCGCAGACGGTATAAACGTCGATTATCGCATTTTTAGAATTAAAACGAAAGTAACAGAAGAAGGTGGACAAATTATTAAAAATCAGAAATTTAAAGAAATCACAAATTATACGGAACAAACCGAATGGAAAGTTGCAGAAGAAGAGTTTCAATATGGCAACACCGATTTAGACCGTTCGGTTGTCAATCCCGAACAAATAAAATTTGTGCTTGAAACTTTCAAAAACGCCATTTATACCGAACTTTATCCCGACCGTGAGGCAAATTTCGCCTACATTCCCAAAACGCTGATTTTTGCCAAAAGCGACCCCCACGCAACAAATATTGTTGGAATTTGCAAACAGGTTTTTGACGGACAAAACCCGAATTTTGTTCAGAAAATCACTTATTCGGCAGGCGACAGTAACGAACTGATACGCCGTTTTCGCAACGAACAAGATTTCAGAATTGCCGTAACCGTTAATCTTGTGGCAACAGGCACAGACATAAAACCACTTGAAATACTGCTGTTTATGCGTGATGTGCAGTCCGAAATTCTTTATACGCAAATGAAAGGTCGAGGTTGCAGAACTATCGGAGACGACAAATTGCAGATTGTTACACCCAACGCACATAGCAAAGATTTGTTTTTCATTGTCGATGCTGTTGGCGTTACCGAACACGACAAGCATATTCCGCCTTTGCGAACCGACGGAACGCAACCGCCAATAAATCCTACCCTCGAACAACTTTTAGAGCAAATTTCTTACGGCTATCTGCCCGATGATTATTTATTGTTGCTTTCCAGCCGACTTTCGCGAATAAATGCCAAAAGTAAAGACCGTGAACGAAATATTTTTGCTCAAAAAGCAGAATTTACAATGTACGATTTAGCGGTAAACATATATAATGCATTAGAAAATAATATTTTACTTGAATTTATTGACAAAAATCAACCTAATGCAGAACGTAAGGCGTTGGTGGCTGTTTTGGCAACCAATCCCGAAGCAAGAAAATATTTGCTCATACTGAATACAGGTTTTACCAAAGTGTTGATACTCGGTGAAGACGAACTGATTTACAAAGGTTTTTCAACCGAAGAAGCACAAGCCACAACCACCGCTTTTGAAGAATATGTAAATTCGCACAAAGACGAAGTTGAGGCATTGCGAATCATTTACCAAAACAACGGCAAACTCAATTACGATGTTCTCAAAGATTTGGAACAACGTCTTTTGACCGCCGATAACCGATTCAAAATGCAACGCTTGTGGAACTCATACGCTATCGTAAAAACCGATAATGTAGTGAAAATCAAACCCGAAACTGACCATGATTGTTTAACAAACCTGATTCAATTGGTACGATTTGCATTGAACAGCATAGATTTTTTGAAATCTTTGTCCTCGCAGTCGGCACAACGATTTGAACTTTGGTGCGGGCAAAATCAACGACCATTAACCGAAATTCAAAAAATTATTCTCAAAGCAATTGTCGGCTATATTGCGGCAAATGGCGCCTATGCCGCCGCCGAACTGAGAGAAGAAGAAATGACGCAACTATTGGCGCAATTAGTAAATAATTTTGGCAATGTTGAAACCGTTAATGAAACATTGGATAGTTTAAGTGAATGGCTACTTGCGGCGTGAAGAATTTGAAATTGAAGATTTAAGATATGACCCATTTTGACGAATACATACGACAAGGCGAACCCTCGCAACAGGAGAAGGCGCAAATTTGGCAAACGGCTATCGGTTTGCAAGATGTCCCTGTAAATGTCCCTGTAAATGTCCCTGTAAATGTCCCTGTAAATATTACGGAAAAAATTGTATTGGATTTGATAATCAACAACCCTGAAATTACTTACGAGCAAATTGTAGAAAGCATTCGTAAAAATCGAAAAACCGTTCAACGCACGATTGTATCACTAAAAAACAAAGGCATTATTGAACGAATCGGCTCTGATAAAAAAGGGAGTTGGAGAGTGGATTTTAAGAATTAAGAATTAAGAATTAAGAATCACAATGAACACCAAAATATTAAAACAAAAAATACTCGCAGAACTGCTCTCCCCCACTGGCGGGGGCAGGGGGTGGAAACACGACGAATGGAAAATGGTGAAGCTGGGGGAAGTGTTATTGCAAATGGAAGCAAAAAAACCAACGGGAATAACATTTGGCTACATAGATATTGATGCTATTGATAATAAGAAGCATATAATTAAAGAATCGAAAATTATTGATACAAAAAATGCGCCAAGCAGGGCAAGCCGTGGAATAAAATATGGAGATACTTTGTTTTCAATGGTCAGACCTTATTTGGAAAATATTGCTTTTGTTGAAAATGAATTTTCTGAGTGCATTGCTTCAACCGGTTTTTTTGTTTGTCGTCCAAAAGAAGTAATTTTTCCGAAATATCTTTATTATTTAATGCTATCACCATTTGTTATTAGTGGATTAAATTCTTTTATGAAAGGTGACAACTCTCCTTCAATAAATAATAACAATATCACTTCATTTGAAATCCCCCTCCCACCGCTCCCCATACAAAAAGCCATAGTAGCGCAGATTGAGCGTTTGTTTGCCGAGATTGACCGTATAGAAAGCGCACGCCAATCATTGCTAAAACTTGTAAAATTGGCAAAACAAAAAATTCTTTCAGAATTTTTAATTCAAAATTCAAAATTCAAAATTCAAAATTCGATTTGCAACGCCAAAGCCTCAAATCCGAAATCTGAAATCGTAAATCAAAAATCTGAAATCCTAAGTCAAACCGACGAATGGAAAACGGTAAAGTTGGGGGAAGTGTGCGAAATCAATCAAAAAAACAAATTAAATGACGACCTGGAAGTTTCATTTATACCAATGACTTTAATTCAAGACGGCTTTGCAAACAAACACACTTCTGAAATTAAAGAATGGCAAGATGTCAAAAAAGGATTTACACACTTTCAAGAAAAGGATATTGGAATTGCAAAAATCACGCCTTGTTTTGAAAATCGCAAGTCTTTAATATTTAAAAATTTAAAAAATGGTTTCGGTGCAGGTACAACTGAATTACACATTATTAGACCAAATAATAAAATTGTTCTGACTGAGTTTGTTTTTTGGATAATTAAAACTGAAGAATTTATTTCAAACGGCATTAAGAATTTCACAGGTGCAGTAGGGCAGCAAAGAGTTGGAAAAAATATCTTAGCAGATTTCGACATCCCCCTCCCTCCACTCTCCATTCAGCGCCAAATAGTAGAAAAAATAGAAAAATTATTTAGTGAGATAGAAAAAATAGAAAATACGTTAAAAATCTGAAATCTACCATGAAAAAGAATAACGAACTGTCAAAAAACAAATACGCCAATTTTGTAATTTACGAAACCGCCGATAGTGCAGCAAAAGTTTCGGTGCGTCTTGATGAAGAAACGGTTTGGCTAACTCAGGCACAACTTGCAGACTTGTTTATTACCTCACGCCCGAATATCACAATGCACATTAAGAATATTTTGGAAGAGGAGGAATTACGGGAATTTTCAGTATGTAAGGATTTCTTACATACTGCCGCCGACGGCAAAAATTACAATACCAAATATTACAACCTTGATATGATCATTTCGCTCGGTTATCGTATCAATTCTAAAGTGGCGACCAAGTTTCGCCAATGGGCGACCGAACGCCTTAGGGAGTTTATTGTGAAGGGGTTTACGCTCGATGACGAACGACTGAAAAACGGTGGCGGGCGTTATTTTCGCGAACTTTTACAGCGTATTCGCGATATACGATCGTCGGAACGAAATCTTTGGCAACAAGTAACCGACATTTATGCTACAAGTGTTGATTATGAACCTCATAGCCATTTAACATTGGAATTTTTCGCCACCGTTCAAAATAAAATGCACTATGCCGTGCACCAACAAACAGCCGCCGAAGTGGTTTTCAATCGTGTTGACAATGAAAAGCCAATGGTTGGAATGACCACTTTCAAAGGCGATTACATTACTAAGGAGGATGTAAGAATTGCTAAAAATTACCTTTCTGAACTCGAACTGCAAAAACTTAATTTGCTTACCGAAGGTTTTCTTGGTTATGCCGAATTGCAGGCGTTGGAACAAATACCAATGACAATGAACGATTGGAAAGCGTTTTTAGATAATCAACTGCAAACGCTCAACAAAGATATTTTGAACAACAGGGGTGAAATTTCGCACCATCAAGCCGTTAAAAAAGCTGAAAAAGAATTTGAGATTTATCGACAACGCGAAATACGCCAATTAGAAAGCGATTTTGACCGCGCCGTGAAACAATTAACAGAAAAATCAGTAACACAATAATCTAAATTTTTTATGTCAAAAAAAGTAACAAACCCCAGCAGCGAACAGAGTTTAACAAAAAAAGTGTGGCAACTTGCCGACGTCATTGCAGCGGCAGGCGTTGGTTTTACCGACTATATCACACAACTCACCTACCTGCTTTTCCTGAAAATGGACGACGAGCAGGTGAAACTCGGCGAAAATTCCGCCATTCCCAACGGTTACGCTTGGGCAGATTTGGCGGAACTCACAGGCGAAGACATTGTAAAACAATACAATGCCACATTGAGCGTACTTCGCAAGCAAGACGGCTTGATGGGTACCATTTTCACGCGTGCCGAAAACAAAATACAACAACCTGTCCTTTTGAAAAAGACAATCACGCTTATCGGCGAGGAAAATTGGCTTTCGATGGACGGCGACATCAAGGGCAGCATTTACGAAAGTATTTTGGAAAAGAACGGACAGGATAAGAAAAGCGGAGCAGGTCAGTATTTTACGCCTCGCGCTTTGATTAATGCGATGGTGGATGTTACACAACCTAAAATCACCGAAACGGTATGCGACCCCGCCTGCGGAACGGGCGGTTTTCTGCTTGCAGCTTTCGATTTTATGAAACGACAAAGTAAAGACCGCGACAAACAGAGATTTCTTAAAAACGAGGCGTTAAGCGGCAACGACATTACGCCGCTTGTGGTTACGCTTGCCTCGATGAACCTCTATCTGCACGGCGTTGGCACAAAACAATCGCCCATTCATTGCACCGACTCGCTCGAAAAAACGCCCGAAACACTCGTTGATGTAGTGCTTGCCAATCCACCTTTCGGTACGCGCCCAGCAGGAAGCACCGACATTTCGGCGATGCGCGATGATTTGTATGTATCAACTTCCAACAACCAACTTAACTTCCTGCAACACATTATGTTGATGCTTAAAGACGGTAGCAGGGCAGCAGTGGTTTTGCCCGACAATGTGCTGTTTGAAGGAGGTGCCGGCGAAACCATTCGCAAAAAACTGCTGTCGGATTTTAATTTGCACACCATTTTGCGTTTGCCCACCGGAATTTTTTATGCAGACGTAAAGGCAAATGTTTTGTTCTTTGCCAAAGGCAATGACACAAAAGAAGTATGGTATTACGACTATCGTATCGACATTAAACATACTTTGGCAACCAATCCCATTCAGCGGCGCCATTTAGACGATTTTGTTAATTGCTACAAAACCGAAAACCGTAAAGACGATTTTAACCCGCGTTGGAAGCGATTCTCGAAAGACGAAATCCTGAAACGCGACAAAACTTCTTTAGATATTGCATCATGGCTAAAAACAGCAGACAACACGCCTGATTATAGTTTGCCCGAAATTTTGGACTTAATGCAAAACGACAGCAACACCATAGCAGAAGCGGTGAAAAATTTAAAAGAAATGTTTAACGAAAATCAGGAATTAAAACTACAATGAACGAAAATAAAATCATTATCTACAACACCGAAGATGGAAAAGTTTCCGTTAGTTTAATGGCGAAAGACGGCACGGTTTGGCTCAATCAAAAACTAATGGCTGAACTTTTTGACACCTCCGTACCAAATGTCAATATACATATATCTAACATATTAGAAGATAAAGAATTAAACAAGGATTCAGTTATTAAGGATTATTTAACAACTAATAGATACATTAAACCGATTATTCGCTACCCGAAATCCTTGACCTTATGAAAACGACAGTAATACAATTGCCGAAGCGGTGAAAAAAATAAAAGTTTTAATCGAAAAGAATGTTGATATTCAACTATTAGAATAATTCAGTGAAAATTATTTATTCAACTATAAAATCAACTTCAAAAAACAACTCGGAAAGTCTTTTTTCTTTGCCGTCAGTAAGAAAACCAAATCCATCTCTGGTTGTGCCTCCAACTCTATATTGCAAATCCATTTCGAATCGGCATGAATATGTTCCTTTTTCCAGTAACGGTTGTTGACTAACACAAAAAGGATATGTAGCGCTCTTGCCCAAACTTCCAAAATTTGGAGGTGATGACCAATATAAAAGAAATTCTTTTGTTTTTTTTCTGTTTATTGCGATTACACGGGTTTTACCTGAAAATTCACACCAAATTCCAGTATACGGAGTCCCGATCAAAACATTATTATCCATATCATAAACCAGAAACAGATTTTCTGCAAATTTTCCGTCAATCGTAATTTCTTCTTTAGAATAATTTTCAATGGCAAGGTAAAAGTAAGTATCCTCCCCTTTATTAAACTTATTGGAAGAAATACTGTCTTCGTTTAACAAACAAAACTTAAACCCCACATCATCAACTCTTTTTTTAATAACAGGGTCTTTACTGTCAAGCGGGACTATCCAGTTATGTGCGTTTGTTTCTTCAGAGCCGCTGCATCCTGTAGCGTTTAATCCGACCCCTCCCATACAGAGAATAATGAATAAAATATTCTTAATCCTCCTGCAAATGTTTTTATTTGATTTTTTCATAGATAATAATAATATCATTTTCCAACTTTTTACAGTAAAAAATTTACTCCTTAATAATTTTCATTGTACATTGACGCTTGCCGTCGTCAATCACCGCAACATGGACGCCTGTCGGAAAATTACTGATATTTATTTGTTTCACGCTGTCGACAACAGTTTTGCTCAGCAGCATCTGGCCGGAAAGGGTGAAAATGGAAACATGGTAGACGCCCGGAGCATCTGCTTTCAGCGTCAACAGTCCGCTCGACGGGTTGGGAAATATTTGCACGAAGGGTATGTTCGCCATTTTATGAACGGTACTGTTTTCCGTTGCGACGTTGCTGATTTTCTGCTCCAGGTTTACGGCGTCAAGGTCGGTCAGGTATAGTTTTCCGCGCTGGTGGTAGCGGTATTGCGGTTCTATGACCGGAGCATCCGTAAAGATTTGCAGTTTACTGCCAGTACGCGATACTCCTGTCGTGGTGCGGTAAGCTAAAACAGCGCTACTGCCCGCGCCAAAAATGCCTGCCGCATAAATCGTACCGGATAATTTTTCGCCGTCGCCAAGTTCCTGCCAGCCTTCGGGCGTTAACGCCTTGTAGCTGCCTTCCATGAGTTGCATGGAGGCAGGTATCAGTTCAAAAACGGGTTGGTCATGCGCGGGCGTGATTACTAAGTTTTGCCACCAGTATTCCAGATCGACGTCTTCCTGATTCGGGGAAAGCCGTCCGCCACGTAGCCAGCCGGATAGCGATTGAGCATAGAACAGGGAATTTCCTTCGCTCTGAATCCATGCGGGCGAAACCGCTTCGACGGTTGAACGTGTCGGGGCGGGAAAGCGGATACGGGCGCTTGCTGCTTCGTTACGGGCTTCGATGGTGTGTCCTTCATACGTAATGAGTTCAATTTTCGAAAAAGGAGCCGGGGATTTTCCCGAACTGACACGCAGCAGTTGCGTCTGTGAACCCGCAGAAACCAAAAAGACCGCTCCGAAAGAACCGTCGTCTGCACAGAATGTCTGGTAACCGTCGGTTGCCGTATTGCGGTTGTGGCCTGCTTCGTGCCATTTACCGCCCTCAAAAATCTGCATGCGGGGATAACAGTAGTCGTCCAGGCCGGTTACAACGACAGGAATCAGGTTACGCCCGCCTGTGACGGCAAATTCGGCATGCCCCTGTTCTGCCTGAACCCAAAGCACGGGCTTGGTCTTGATTTCAATCCCCTTTGTAATTTGTGTAATACGCGGTGCATTATCACAATAATCGCTTACACACTGTTCGGCTGGAAGTGTCGTATCGGATTCGCCATAGCAAAACCAGAAGCCTTCGATCTCAATAATATCGCCCTGCTGGAGGCTTACCTTTTTTTGAGCCGGCACTATACACATGGCTACATCCTGAAGGCTTTCCGCAAAAGAACCCGAATTTTTATAAGGTCCCTGCTGGACGGTAGCGGCAGGCGCGAAAGGCGCAGAAAAACGGTTCACTACAATACTGTTTGATCCGCGTGCTTCGCCATAAAGGGTAAGGTGAAACTTGTCGGCAGGCAGGGCGGTTCCCAAAACCGGGAAAGGCTGATAGATCATCGAATTGAATCGCACCGGATCGATGCCTGTAGCGGCAAAACGGGTATAACGCAGGCTTTGAACACGGGTATTGATCGTCAACAGGCGGAAATCGGTTGTTGCATCCTCAATCTCAACAGGTTCCAGCACTTCGTACCTTACCCGGAAATAACTTCTCGTTTCGTCGGTTTGCGGACTTTCCCAAATATCTACCGTGGCGCGAACGCGACCGTCGGTTGTCAGGAATTCCAATCCAATGTCGAACCAGTTCGGTCCCGTGCTGCGGTAGTGCGTGCAGACATACTCGGGATAGCGCCAGTCGTCGCGTGAAAAATAGGACAGGAAAGAGTGGCCTGCCACATTGTCGTGCTGCGGTTGCGCCGACCAGTAGGATTGCTGGCTCATGGCGCGGAAATCGGCAATCGAAATGCCGCGTATCCCGCCATATTTGAAAGGCACATAGCAAGTAGTTTCGGTAACCCCTGTCGCACTGTGGAAATAATCCATCCAGGCGCCCAGCGACGACCAGTGTTTGGTCATGTGACGTCCCCAGTTTTGATGGAGGTGGTGCGAACTGACCACGCGGCTTTCGCCAGGTGAGAGATATAGCGGGAAGTAAGTTTCGCTAAATGGAATGTCTGCCGGACTATAGAAAGGTTCTTCCATTTCGCCACAGAAATTTTTTGAGATTTGTACCACGACAGGCAACGGATGGTCTTCCTCATCGGCTAAGATGCCGCCCGCAACGAGTCCTTTGCCAATAGTCGATTCGTGACAGATGTAGATTTTACGGTACTGGCCGTCGTTGTCTATCCGTACCGTAGCTGTTTCGTAGCGATTGGGCGTCTCGTAAAACTCTTCCTGAAAGCCGCCGCCACAGGCAGTACCCACCCTGTAACAGCCTCGCACAGGATCGTACCTGACCGGCGCCTGTCCCTTGAGCAGCGTAAAGGCTTCATCGGGCAGGGGTGGCTGTTCGCCGAACAGGGGAAAAGCAAAAGACTGCGAATCGCCTTTTTTGAAGGGCTTTAGATCAAATTCTCCGGGGGCGATGCCATGGATGTACAGTTTCGTTCCAGCGAAATCCTCCGTTGCATGCCAGGTAACCTGTACCAGAATCTTCTCAGGATAGCAGAACAGTGCGATATCGGCTGCCAGGTTGCCGACTGTACCGTCATCGGCCACAGGCATTACATCGAGCCAGTGAACCTCGCAGTAGTAAGCGCCCCGACGGTACAGATTGATGCGGGATTCCTTATGGCAGTTTTGGGTACTGTAACATTTACCGTGCGCATCCGACACCTCCATCCATAGCCAAGCCTCACCGCCTGCTTCTTCGATCAGGCGGTGAGGCCGGCGCAGTTCGCCTGTCAGACAATAGTCCTGTGCCTCAATACGGAACGCTTCGCGCTGAAAGCCGGAATATGCCACCTCCAGGCGCGGTCGTACCGAAACAGGCTGGTGGCGGAAATCCTCCCGCCACGTCTCCCTGCCTCGAACTTGCACTGTCAACAGTAAAGCCGTCACCAAAAGAAAAAATGTATGATTCATCCTTCGGGATTTTACTGCTGTCATGCCAATGAAAAAACTGCTTCCTTTGCAAATTTCGGAAATATTCATCTAACCGTCAACCATTTTCCGGAAAGGGAAGCGTCGATATTCATCACTACTTTTCCATCGACTACTTCCGATTTTACGGATTGCTTTCCGAACAAAACCGTCGGTTTTTTTGATTTCAACGGGAACGGGAACGTCACGCGACCTTCGCCCGTTACCTGCACCTTATAGGTGGACGCCCCTTCGGCTTCGGGAATAAAAACAATATGATCTAACGGCTTATCGGCAAAGGTATACTTCGTCCCGTCAAGCGTAACTTCCTTACAGTCGTTGCCGATAAATGCGATCAGTTTGTTTTGGGCGTCGGTACGGAACGCTAACCAGAGCCTGCCCTGATAGCTTATTTCGTGACCGTTGACCTTCATCCCGTTCAGTTCAACCCTGTCCGACGGCATCGGATTCCTGATCAATGCGATGGAATCCCTTTCGGCGTTGCGGGAAAATCCGCCTTCCCAGCTTTCGACATGCGTCCGGTAATGGCGAACGATCATGGTCGTTGAATTGGGAAAGGCAGAAGCGAAATAGTCGGTCGTTCGGGATATATAAGAAGGATTGTCGTTCACGCCTGCAAACCGACCGGAAGCGGGATATGCTCCGGCGCTGTTGAGTATCTCGAACATCGTGCGCATCTCGTAACCGAGACTTTGCGACTGGTCGTCGCGCGGACGGAAGCCCATATAGAAGAAAGCGCCCTTGCCTTTGCGATTCAGCGCACCGACGGTTTTATCGCCACATTCGGCAATCGCCTTGCTACCGGATATTTCTACGGGATAGATTCTGTCCACTAGGAAATCGGTCAATACTGTCTGGGTCGGAACAGTCGCAAATTCATTCAGAAATGTTATCTTTTTGCCTGCAGCTATCTCGCCCATGTAACGGTCGTGCCGGTATTCAACGCCGAACATCCGTTTCCATTGCGCGGTACAATCTTTGTTTTCCGAATCAAGCAACGGCGGCGCACTGCACCAGACGACTTTACCTCCGCCGTCCACAAAGCGTTCCATCAAATCAAGCAAGCCCTTTTCCGGTAACGGTTCGAACATCGCTACCAGCGTGCTGTATGTTTTATCCATGACTTTGATTTTTCCGTCGGGCGTCAGTTCGCCCAACTTCATGAGCATTTCGGCCGACAGGTAGTTGGCGTAACCGTACTGGTTCATCCAGCTTCCGAAACGCTCTTCGGCGGCAACTAAATTCATTGGATACAGGATCAATACTTCCACATCACGGTGAACCCCTCCGGTGATGGTCGAAATAGACATGGGAGGTTGTGCGCCGAAAGCGTGGTTGATGGCCATACGGCGTTCAAGCACCTCTCTGGGCATACCCCAGGCAGCGGCATAAGCGTTCGGATACTTGTTAATCACACCGATGGAGGCAGCCAGGGCGGCACCATAGTAATTGCGATCGTTCCAGCCACCCTCGGCAAAATCATTCCCCGTTGGCCGCAGGTATTCGCTCCATTTGAAGTAATCGTAGCAGGCCGATGCTGCCTGATGTACGGTGTTACCCCAAACGAAGTTGGATGTATATTCATACCTGTAGGCATTGCCGTTCAGTTTTTCGGTATACCACAAATCGATAGTCGGGCTTTGCGCCCAGGAAGCGTGGGCATGTGTCTTCAACTCGCGCTTGAACAGCGCTTCGGCATAATCCTTTGCGTCGATAAACAAGTCTACTACGCCATTATTCAGTAATTTGTAGTACCGGTCGCGCAACAGAAAAGTACGGTGAATATCCTCCGGATCAGGCCCCATTACATATTGCATATTCAGTATGGACGTTGCATTCGTCTCGTAATTGGGAGCGCCATACACAAAATAAAGCATGTATTTGTCATCAAAGGGTTGGTTGAATCGCTTTGAATAGGCATCTGCCATACTTTTTGTGAGGTAACGCGTTGCTAATTGCCCGTTCTCGTGGTGGCTAAAATAAGCCCAGTCCTGCTGGATATGCATTTCGTCCGAATACAATGCAGTGAGATTAATGCCTTTGTCGTGATATTTCTTCATCAGGTTTTTCAGAAATCCGGGTGCATTGTCATTAAAATAATCCAATTCCTGCGTTTCATATTCGAGCATCACCATCACGCGATCATATCCGGGCAGTTCGGGCGCATTACAGAATACCTGTATTCGGCTCATTTCAATGCCGAGTTTCAAAGTATCCGACGCCTTGTAAGATACATTTTTGAGTTCGATAATATCATCGGGGTCTACGACACGGAACAGATTACGCGGTCCGCTTTCCTTGAAAGCATACGCTTTGACGCCGGTCAGCAATACAGGCGACTTGCCTTTGTTGTTCGTCCAGTAGAGATGATGCCAGATAGGGATATTAAACTCGCCCGTTTTGGCATCGCGCAGTCCGACTTTATAGGCTAACCAACGTCCGCTGTTACCTGTCTGCTTTTTGTAGGCAAGTCCCAATTCAAGTGGACTGAGCAGACTCAAACAAAGTCCGATATCGTATTTTTTGGCAAAATCACTGATAATTTTGATCTTGTCGACATACTCGTCCATGTCGGGCGTCAGTTTACGTTCGGATATTGGTTCGTCCCGATATTGCCTGAAAAACTCGTCGAAAGCAACTACCATTTCTTTCGATCCCCGTCTTTTATTTGATTCACAAACTTCGCGCAGGCTACTGAAATTTTTCCTGTATCCTGTCGTCATATCGATTTTTTTATCAGGATCGGTCAGGTCGATCAATTGCTGATCGCTTGTCAGAATGACCGACTGCGCGCAGAGCGACGCAGTAGTCAGCAAGTAACATAACGCCAGCCCGACTGTAAAAAAAATAATTTTAACATTTTTCATCATGCTAATTTGAATTAATGATATAGCTCAATTAGAATTACCAGCCCGGATTTTGCCAGTTAACGCCGGTGGCGGCGTTCATCTTGGTGACCTCGAGCTGGTTGAGCGGGAACATCAGGTACTTGTCGGCATTGGTTCCACGAGTAGCCAATTTCACGCGGGTGTACGTATAACGATTGTCTTCGTCTTTCGTAATACGCATGGCCGTAACAAATTCGTCGGTTTCGCCGAGTATTTTCCAGCGGCGCACATCGAAGAACCGATGTTCTTCGAAAGCCAGTTCAACGCGTCGTTCGTTACGGTAGCGTTTTTCAAAATCCTCTTTGGACATCCCTGCGGGTAATGGAGGCATTTCTGCCCTTGCCCTGACCGTATTCACTGCCTCCCTTGCCGAAAGCGAGCTTCCGCCAACCGTCGAATTTACCGGCGCATCGGCGCCATGGGCCTGGCAGGCTGCTTCGGCAAAATTCAGGTACAGTTCGCCCAACCTGAAAATCTTCATTAGTCCGTCTGCATCGACATTGGCATTCGACCTGTAATTATTAAATTTACGTAAATAATATCCGGTACGCGTAAATCGGGTATCTGTCACCCTGTCGGAAATACCGCAGTTACCGTCTACAAATGTTTCGACAGGCGTGGGTTCCGGCGGAGCGTTATAGGACTGAACGCGAAAATTCCGGATGGATATGGTACCGTTTGCGCCATTGGTAGGGTCAAAACGCAGAAAATGACCTGCTTTCCCAAAACCGAATTTGGCAATATCACCCGTAAGGTCGTATGCAAATTCCGTCCAGTCGTCGGCTTGCGGAACGCGAATATTTGGGCCTGATTCGATACCGCCTGCGGGACCGCCTGCAACACAGTAAAAGAATTCCATGTCATTAATGTCCCTGTCGCTTATATATTCAAATTTGATGTAGGGCGTTCCGGGTTCCAAATCGGATTCCAGCTTGGTTGTCCAAACCCAGGGGTCGCCCCCTGTCATTGTCAGCGTCACATAGTCGTCATGATCTTCCATTGTCATATTATTGATGGGCGCCACGAAACTCAACGGATAATCCGTAAAGGTTGGGTTGCCCAACAATGCACGGGGCGAATTATTATAATAAATAGAAGCGTAAAAACGAGGGTCGCGGTTTTCATACGGATTGGCAGGGTCGTACGAAGAAGCAGGATTCAGGATAGGTTGCAAATGATTGGCGTCCGAATAGCCCAGAATAGGCTGTGTACCATCGGCCATCTCATAGCAATCTACTAACTCCTGAGATGGTCCGGCACCTGCTTTTTGCATTCCTTCCGTAATGGGCGTGCCGGCTAATCTCCACACATTCGTCCTCGACGTCGTTGTTTCATAAATGGTTTCCTTGTCCACCGAACGGCTCGGATCCGACCGTTGAATAAAGTAATACGCATACGGACTTTGAGCCACATCCGACGCCACAGCTGTGTTATATAGCTGAAAACCATGCGCTAAGCACTGGTCTAATGCCTCCTTTGTGATTTCTGTCGCCTTTTCCCAGGTATATTTGCTGCCTGAGGTATACCATAAGGGGCTTGCTGCATACAGGGCGGCCTGCGACTTGACGGCATACGCAAAGCCCCGCGTCAACTGACCCCGCTCATTATCGTTGAGCGTCCACCTGAAACCGATTGCCTGGCCTTCGGTCTCCCTTGTTGCCAGTGCAAAATCGCAGTCGGCAATGATAAAATCAACACATTCCTCGAAAGTGGCGCGGGTGACAGTTGAGAAATCGTGCGATACTTCATAAGGCGCATCGATAATCGTGACGCCGCCGTAACGCTTGATCAGTTGCAGGTAATAAAAAGCCCGCATTACATGGACTTCGGCGATCCAGCCATTCTTCTCATCTTCTCTGAAATCATACGTCGCCATGGAAGGATCGTTTATGCACGCAAGAAATGTATTGCATTTCCTTATCCCTGCAAAAAAATGGTTCCACGGATCGAACGGCGAACGTGCCGTTATCGGATTATACAGTGGCGTGGTGCGACCGTTATACCACTCATTAGCGCTACTTTCGGCATTATCGCTGGCGTCGTGCGCTTCGTCGCAGAATGACGCTAATGGTGTGTTGTCGTATGTGAGACCCACTTGCGGCACATAAGCGCGACAGCTACTCCAGTAATTCCTCGTTCTTTGATAATGATTAAATATGTCATTCAGCGTAACGCGTCCGTCGGAAGGCAAATCCAGATCAGCACAGGAAAACAAACCGAGAACGACCATTAGGACCGAGAAAATATAAATGATATTCTTTTTCATTTTTTTTTATTTAAAAGTTAAGACTTACGCCAATATTGTATACACGATACGGCTGAAATGTACCCATAATTCCTACTTCAGGATCAATGTATTTCGATTTCACTTTGTCGATTGTGAACAGGTTTTGCGCATTAAACACGAAACGGATTCGTTCCGCTGCAATCTTTTTCGAAATACTGACAGGTAACGAATAAGCGAGCTCGAGGTTGCGTAACCGCAAATAGGAACCGTCCATCACATAAAAATCCGACTGGAAATTTGTGGTATTCGTAAGCGACAACGCCGGATGGTCGATCTTTTCGTTGCGGGCATACCGTTCGGGCGTCCAGGCATTTTTATGTAAATCGGTAAAGACGCCCTCTGCCTGGTTTTCGTAAGCGCCAAGGCCGCTTATCCTAAATGAACTGTTTCCTGCTCCTTGAAGCAGGAAACTGAATTCGAGATTCTTATAGGAAAGACCTCCCGTGAAATGATAATAGTTTTCAGGAATCCAGCTGCTACCAATGGGGGCCATATCCCTATCATCAATAATTCCATCATTGTTCAAATCCTGATAGATAAAATCGCCAACACGCGGTTCGCCAAAATCATAAGTCAGCTTACTGTTGTTCAGTTCTGATTCCGAATTAAACATGCCGTTACCATTGCTGTAATCTACCCGGTAACCCCATTGTTGCCCCAACGGATAACCTTGAGACCGATACCGGTATGCGTAATCTTCGCCAAGCTGCGTTTCGTTGTAGTTGGTCACCTTATTCCGGGCATGGGAATAGCCTGCGCCGGCAAAGACATACAAATCTGGCGTGAACTGTCCGTCGTATTTTAATTCGATTTCATATCCTTTGTTTTCCATCTTCCCGTTATTCAGTTTGGGATAGTTACTTAACGGAATGCCCTGTAATGTCGGGATGGTACCGATACTGCTCACCAGCATGTTATCCGCATTATGGATGAAATAGTCGAAAGACACCGACAAGGCGTTCACTAATCCCAGGTCGATCCCGTAGTTCTGTTTTTTAATTTTCTCGGCCGACAGTTTCGGGTTCCCGCGTAATCCCTCGTTCCCGTACTGGTCAATGTAATCCAGGTACAGGAAACGGGCATCGCCCAACTGATCGCTTGCCGATACGCCATACGAAGTACGCAACTTAAGCAGGCTTAACACGTCGGAATCCGCCATAAAATCTTCCTTGGAGGCAATCCAGGATACGCCGACAGCCGGCGTAGCGGTATAGCGGTAGTCGGGATGGAACTGTTCCGAGCCCGAATAACCCAAATCGCCTTTAATGAAATATTTGTCCCTGTATCCGTACAATGCAGTTACCCCCATGCTTTCACGCTTGTAGGGCAATATACTGTTGCCGCTTGTTGCATATTTTTCCTGCATCAGATAGAAAAGATAGGCCATCGCGTCAATACTGTGGTCGCCAAACCTGCGGCTGTAATTCAAATGGCCCAAAAGGTTCAGGTTATAAAAAAAGTGATGACCTCTTGCATAAGCCAGCGGCGTATTTTCCTCTGCACCTTTTTTAGTAAAATCCAGACTGTTATAATCACTGGAACGCACATAACGTGCAAATTCCTGACGGGTATAGGTTATGTTGTAGACAAATGTCTGATAAGCCATCATCCCTGTCAGCGACAGTCCCGGCGTCAAAAAATCCATATCCAGCGTTACGCCCGCCTGCGCCCGCACATTGGTACGCAACCAATGTGCATAACCTGAACGGTTCAATAGCCCGTAAACGGGGTTATCTTCGTTATCATGCGTCACTACCTGTTCGCCTAACTCGGGGTTTTCTTCGTTGGGTGGTGTGACGGGGCCGTACATCGTTGGCGGTAAGGTGAATAATAAGGGGTATACCTCGCTTTGGGGTCGGGTCGACGACTGATCATAATCCACATTACCGCTTATCCGCATAAAGGCGCTGATGAATCTGTTAAATTTCAAATCGAGGTTCGATCGGAAAGTTAACATGTGAATATTCGGCGTCGGATCGTATTTTCTGCTTGGTTCGTTCGCTATTTTGAACTGACCTTCCTGATGCATGTAGTTGACATTCGAGAAATACCTCATTTTTTCGGTTCCTCCCGATACATTCAAGCCAACCCGTTGCATCATCACCATCTTTTTCATAAACATGCCATACCAGTCATTATTGGGATACTTAGGATTCGTTCCATCGCGGAACGCATCAAGTTGAGAGGCTGTAAATTGCGAATAAGCCCCCAGTCCGTCGTTGACACCTGCCTCGTTACGTAATTGTGCATATTCAAAAGAGTTTAGAAATTCCGGGCGACGGGTCATTTCCTGAAACGACTGGTCGATGAAGACATTGATACGCCGCTTGCCGATATATCCCCGTTTCGTATTGATAACAATCGCACCATTGGCGCCCTGTATGCCATAAATAGCTGTTGAGGAGGCGTCTTTTAAGATCACGATATTATCAATTTCCTTAGGCGAAAGGAAATCATAATCAACATTCGGACATACAATTCCGTCGATGATCGCTAAGGGCTGATTCCCGTTCACGGTCGAAAGTCCGCGCACCAGCTTGAGTATGCTAGCCCGGTTCAATTCCGAATACACTTCAATGGTCGATAATCCGATGAAACGTCCCGGAAAGGTTTGCGACAAAGTAGAAGTCGGTGTCCTGTCTAATATATTCCCGGTAACAGTAGAAATCGCCCCGACATTGGCTTCCACCGGTTGAGTGAAATAACCCAGATTGATCGTTCCTCCTGTGCGATGGGCATCGAACTCCAGTTCGACATCGATGCTTTCACTGAGTTCAAGTTCAATCTTCCGGTCTTTAAAGCCCAAAGCCGAGAAGACGACATACCGGCTTCCATCGCTGACAGATAACTCATATTCGCCGTCTACGCCTGTAAAAAAATGATTCTTTCCGTATTCCGATGTAACAAGCACATCCGGTAAAGGTTCGTTGTATTCATTCACTACACTGCCCTTAATCAGACGTGTTGTCTCGGTTACCTGAGCCAACAAACCTGTGACCGGTAGCCCGATGCATAAACACACAATAATTAGTGATATATATTTTTTTATCTCCATGGTTTAATATTTTTCAATTTTATTTATTTTGATTACCAACCCGGGTTTTGCCATTTTTCACCCGTTACCGGTTCCAATATGGAAACCTCTTGTAACGGAATCGGCAACAACAGATCCTTGTTTTGCCATCCGAAACGTGCAGTAGGTTGCGGATTCCTGCGTTCGTAAGTAAAACTGCCATCTGCATTTTTGGTGATCACCATGGCGGTAAGCCATCTGCAGGTGGCGCTCAGATCGCCGTCCGGTTTTTGCCAGCGGCGCAGGTCGAAATACCGTTGCTCTTCCCATGCAAGTTCAATGCGCCGTTCGTTATGAATACGTAGCCGGAGTTCGTCTTTCGACAGACCGGCGGGCAATGGCGGCATTGAAACGCGCGCCCGTATTTCGTCAACGGCAGCTTTGGCTTCGTCCAGATGATTCGCTTCACATGCCGCTTCTGCAAAATCCAACAGGAGTTCACCAAATCGGTAAAATTTCGCAACTGCGTTACTTACCTGGTTTACACCGCAAGCGCCCGGCGTAGTCATTTTCCGCTGAAAATACCCTGTTCGCGTAAAAGAACGGTTGTTCTGGTCGAAACTCGGCTGATGCCTGCCACCTGTAAATGTTTCCACGACCACATCCACGTTGTCCCATCTGAGAATACTCCCGTTCATCATGGCTGTGGCATACAACCGCGGATCCCTGTTGACGTAAGGATCATTGGGATTATACATCGTATTGTCCGCATTATAGTTGGGTTGCAGGTGATTGTCATCCAGATAGGGTCTGCTCAGATTCAGCACGGGCTTTCCGTCGATTGTTTCATACGCGTCAATTAATTCCTGCGTAGGACAGGAGCCTACCTTGTAGGTATTACTCATATCACTTCCGATATAACCGATATGCCATATAAACAACGAACCCGATTTGTGCTGCCAGATTGTTTCACGATCCCTTGGCGTAGCCGAATAGTCGGCGTTCTGGCAAAATAACTGATGATAGGCCTGCGCACCATACGTTCCGAAGAGTCCTTCGTTTGTACATTGCGTGAAAAGCTGGTATCCATTGTTGCGAAGTTCGGTTACGGCTTGCCTGCATACCTGATAGGTTTCTTCCCAATGGTCGCTGCCGTTGTTGTGCAGCGGACTGGCGGCAAACAGCATCATTTTTGCTTTCAACGCCCACGCCAGCGCCTTGGTGACGCGCATGGCATCGGCATCGATGGTGTTACGCCACGGCAGCACTGCGTCGGGGGTGCTAAGCGCCACATCGCAATCTTTCACGATGAATTTGGCAACTTCGTATACGGAAGCTCTTGTAAAGGTGGAAAAATCGGTATCGAAGGCAACCGTTCCTTCCAGAACAGGCAATTTGCCAAACCACTTGACCAGCTCCGAATAAAAATAGGCCCGTAGCAAATGCGCTTCCGCCTTATAACGCGCCCGGTCGGTCTCGCTGTAGACGGTAGCCTTGTCAATCAGTTCAATAAATTGCGAACATAACCGAATTTGTTGCCAGTTGCGCCGCCATGGATGTAAATTGGTACCGCCTGTATCACCATCCCTGCCATGAATGAACGGATGGTTGGATGCGGTGGCGTTACCGCGGTAAAAACTGGAAACAGGCGTACCGACGCCATCCTCCGACGACCATGCGTCGTCGGAACATGCCACAATCAAAGGATCATAAAATGAATAGGTGTACCCGCGCGGGGGAATATTATTGTAACATGCATTTAATAACGCCCCGACCTTGTTCGGGTCGGATAGAACATCATCCATTGATAAGTTACCATCCGGCGCTATATTCAATACGTCTGAACATGAATTCATCAAACCCGTGAAAACCGTTGACAATATGAGGAAATAATATTTCAATTTCATACTATTAAATTTTAAAAATTAACATTAAAATACTACATTAAGACCAAAATTGACCATCTTGGTTAGCGGGTAAGTACCTGATGAATTTTGTTCAGGGTCTACTGTACGCACCGGGTATTTGTGCAAGGTCAACAGGTTATAACCGCTAATGTATGCACGTACCCTGCTCATTCCGGCAGGCTTGATCCACTTTTGCGGCAAATTATACCCCAATTCGATTGTTTTCAAGCGCAGGAATGTCCTGTCAAACAAAAAATGATCATTGCGTTTGATGCTCGATCCGGCGGCTGTGCTCAAGGCAGGATACCGGATTTTCTCACCGTTTAAATAACGTTCCTCCGTCCAGGCATGTTTATGCCATTCGGTGTAGAATCCTACATAACCGAACTCGGTAACACCGCCGCCCGCATGATACTGACTGCTGCGGCTGATGCCTGTAAACTGGAAAGAAAAATCCACAAGTTTATAATTCACATTTCCTGAAAAACCAAATGAAATTTCCGGAACGCTCTCATTATATCCCATAGGTACCAGATCCTTTTCGTCTATCACGCCATCTCCATTTGTGTCAATATAAATAAAATCGCCAAGGCGTGGCGTACCTCCTACATTGTATTCAGGCAGATTATCCAGTTCCTGCTGTGTATTGATATACCCGTTGCCGTTGCTGTAATCGATCCGGTAACCCCACTGTTGACCGATCGGGAACCCTGTTCTTCTGTATTGATAGGCATACTCGTCCGAAAGCTTGGCTTCGTCTGTAAATACTATTTTGTTACGGTTAAACGCGTAATTACCCTTGAAACCGACAGTTAGATCGGAATTGAACTGCTTTGAATATCCTGCTTCAAATTCGTACCCGTGATTATCCACTATACCCATATTAACCCTGGGTAAATAATCCAAATTTACACCTTGCAATTCGGGAACCGTACCCCGCTTAATCAAGACATGATCGCGTTTTTCCTTGAAAATATCGAAACTGAGTGAAAAACTTCTCCACAGTTGAAAATCCAAACCGAAATTCTGCTTTTCAGCAATCTCCCATTGTATGCTTTCATTTCCCATCATTCTTTGCGTAACAACTCTACCGCGTCCCAGCGTGTTAATCACTCCGCCGGCTCCTTCATAAATGTCGCTGATATACAGGAAACGATCGTCTCCCATTTTATCATTTCCGACTTTTCCGTACGAAGCGCGCAGTTTTAATGTGGAGAGAAAAACATTGTCTTTCAGGAATCCTTCATTGCTAACGACCCAGCCCAATGAAAATGCAGGAAAAAACCCGAACCGGTTGTTCGGTGCAAATTGCTCGGAACCATTATAACCCAGATTTACTTCTGCCAAATAACGGTCATCGTATCCGTAGGTTGCCCGACCGACAAGCCCTATCATATTATAGGGAAGGTCTGTTGATGAATAATTTTTATTCTGCCAGTTATCGCGCTGGAACAGCGCCATGGCCGTAACATTATGAAGTCCGAATTGACGCGCATAATTGATCGAATACTGAAGATTCAGGTAATAATAGGATACATTCGTTTTAGGTTGTAAATTAATTGACTCGTCCTGGTTTGTACGGACAGTGGTGTAATAACTTTGTTCACTGGGGGAGGTGGCTATGTTAAACGAGTAACAATCATAACTGCGAACGCCCTGCAGGATGGTTCGCGCTTTTGTATCGTAAGCCATCATCACCTTGGTACTCAGACCCTTTGTGATAAAATCAAGTTTCCAGTCAAATGCGATTGATGAATTGAGCAGCGTCGAGGTCTCCTGGCGATAACCGCGACGGTTGATTTCTCCATACGTGTTACGGTCTTCTCCCGACTGGTTCACGATCTGATTGACGGGCACTTCTATTCCGTCGATCGTGGAATAGCCTCCTACCGTAAGCGGACCCGGATCGGTTGGAGGGGTTGCCCAAATATTTCCGATTACATTTCCAACCATCGAATTTAAATTATCGCTGAATAATGCGAATGTCTGGGGGGAATTCATCTTTTCCAGACTGCTGCCCAAATTGATCGACAGCGTCAGACTTTTAGTGATGTCATAATCTACATTTGCACGAAAGTTATAACGGTCCATACGGAAACTCGGGTCGTACCCCAAGGCACTTTTCGATTCCGTATTCATCATACCGCCCTGACCGATGTATCCGACATTCAGGAAATACCTTAAATCATCACTTCCGCCGTTCAGATTCATATTCACGCGGGACTGGGGCGACCAGTTGCGAAAATAATCATGCCATACATCCCTGTCTGGGAAAAATACCCTGTCGGCCCCAGATTTATACATGTCAATCATATAAGGGGTGTACGGTTCGGCTTTTTGATCATTACGTGATGCCTGATTGCGCAATTCCGCAAATTCCCAGGAGTGAATCCTCCCTGTATTAACGATGAATTGCTGCAAACTGTGATCTGCTGAAATGCTTAGTTCGGTTTTACCGGTTGAACCGCGTCGTGTTGTAAACAAAATAACGCCGTTTGCGCCACGCACGCCAAACACAGCCGTTGCCGAAGCATCTTTCAAGATGGATACGGAAGCGATTTCATTTGGATCCAGCGTACTGATATCACTACGGGGTATTCCGTCAATCATTATCAAAGGATCAGTTTGATTCGTCGTTCCGCGCCCACGCACATAGAGATTGACGATGTCGTTTCCCGGTTGACCTGACGTCTGCATGGTTGTCAGTCCGGGCAAACGGCCTGCAAGCGCATTCGACAGGTTTGCCGCCGAACTTTGTTTCAGTTCTTTCGTTTGAATCGTAGAAATAGCTGCTGTCACTGACACTTTTTTCTGCTGGCCATAAGCTACTACGACTACTTCATCCAATAAGGTTGAGGTCTCCTCAAGTACAATCCGTAACGTTCGCCGGTTTCCTACTACAATTGTTTGTGTCGTGAAGCCGATGTAGCTAACCTGAAGCACGGAATTTTCGCCGGGTACCGTGATGGTAAATTGCCCGTCGGCATCCGTATTGGTACCTTGCGTTGTTCCCTGGATGATGATCGTTACGCCCGGTAGCGGTTCATTGGCAGCATCAACAACCACACCCGACACTGAAATCGGCTGTTGCAGCTCCGTCCCGTAAAGATGTGGAATGATTCCACACAACATAAAAAAGAAAATAAATTTTGTTTTTTTCATGTGATTAATTATTAAAATAGTACAAGTTTTCTCAATTAAAGCATTTTTTTCATTTAACACATTGGAATTCATAGGCATTGTTGTTTAATTAATAATCTATTCTTCAAAAACTGCTGGCAAAGTTAGATGAAATTTTTAAAAATCCATACATTTCATTTATATTTGCAGCAAAAATTATCAGGTCGCAATGAATGATCATGAAAAATTTTTCCTTATCCTGCACATTTTTAAATTCTTATAGTAATTGTCATCATGAAAGGAATAGCTTATAAAATGAAATTGAAACCGGGTTTTAAAGACGACTACATCAAGCGTCACGACGAAGTATGGCCCGGTATTACCGAACTTATATTGACCTGTTTCGTCATTGCACTTCAGGCGGCTTGCAACATCCATGTACCGGATACCCAAACATCGCAGTTGCAATGTTGTAACCTTGTTAACCCTGAAGGGGTAGATCAGGTTTTACTGAGTTGGAAAATCGAATCTGCGCAGCAAGCCGTAACGCAATCGGCTTGGGAAATTGAAATCGCCTCTTCCAAAAAGAACCTTGCGAAAGGAAATGCTGATATTTGGAGGTCGGGCAAACAGTTATCCGACAATCAAATAGATATTAAGCCGACTGGGGTTCAGTTCGTAAGTGGCGAACAGTACTGGTGGCATGTTCGAATATTTGACGGTTCCGGCAAAGCAACTGCCTGGAGCGCACCGGCTACTTTCTCGCTTGGCCCTCAGGCGAAAAACGAATGGCAGGCGAAATGGATCACCGCCGAATGGCCTGAAAAAAGTCCGATGCCCTACTTTCGCAAAGTGTTCGATGCCTCCAAAACCGGAACAAAAGCTGTTCGTGCCATCGTCTACCTGTGCGGACTGGGATGCAGCGACCTGTATATCAACGGAAAAATGGTTGATGAAACGCGGATACTCGACCCTGCACAAACCAATTACGAACAGTATGCTCTTTATAGCGCTTTCGACGTCACATCACATCTGCTGCCGAAAGAAAACTGTATCGGGATCATGCCGGGCGACGGCTGGTATAACCAGGACGTTGTATGGGGACGGTGGGCCAACTATGGAAAACCCCTGCTGTTTTGCCAGTTGGAGATTCTGTACAACGACGGTTCGCGTAAAATAACAGGAACCGACGAGACGTGGATTTGGACGCCCGGACCTGTATTGCGTTCAAACATCTATGCAGGTGAGGTATACGACGCGAACAGGGTAATCGCAGGCTGGGCGGAAGCTGCTACCCGATGCGACGATTGGAAAAAAGCAAAATTAGCGACAGAAGGCGTTCCACCCGAACTGAGACCGCAGCTGATGGAACCGATACGATACAAACAGGAGATTGACCCTGTAGCTTTGTGGCAGACTGCCGATAGCGTCTGGATTTTCGATTTTGGCGTTAATGTCGCTGCCGTACCGCGAATCGCCGTCACGCAACCCAAGGGAACGCGGCTGAAAATGCGTATGGGCGAATACCTGAATGATGACAAAACCGTCGATTTTTCCACTACGGGCGTATTTGCTACGAATGTGATTCAAACCGACGAATATATATGCAACGGTAACGGCGTGGAACGCTGGACGCCCCGTTTCACCTATCACGGATTCCGTTACCTGGAATTGTCGGGGATGGCAACACCGCCCGACAAGTCGTGGATCAAAGCGGTAACGGTTTATACCGACGTCACCCGGCGAGGTGTCTTCGAATGTTCCGACCCGCAAATTAACCGCCTGCACGAGATGGCTGTTCGTACCATGCTCGGCAATACACACGGCCTGCCTACCGACTGTCCGCACCGCGAACGATGCGGTTGGTTAGGCGATGCACATGCTGTAGCTCCTTTCGAGAATCTCAACTTCGATATGAACAATTTCTGGATGAAATATTTGGACGACATTCATTCCACTTCATCCGTTTTCGTTGAAAATACGCTGCATCAGAAACTATACAATTCCGAATTTTACTATGCCGACAAGTTGCCCGGCATCCCGTTCATGATTGCGCCGGGGCGACGGCTGTGCGGCGTAGCCTCGCCCGACTGGGGCACCGCTGTGGTACAGTTACCCTGGTATACATACCTCTATTATGGAAACCTCCGGGTACTTGAAAAACATTATCCACAGATGAAACAGTGGGTTGATCACATCACGGCACTCACTGAAAATCATATTGTCCCGTACGGACTGGGCGACTGGTGTCCACCCGAAGGAAACAGCACAATCGACTGCCCTATCCCATTAAGTTCTACGGCTTTCCATTATTATGACGCGTCTATTCTGTCGCATGTAGCACAGCTATTGGGTAAAAAGGATGATGCCGATTTTTATGCCCGTCTGAAAGAAAAAATCGGCAAGGCTATCGTGGATAAATTCTACGATCACACATCCAAAACATTTGGCAGTCAGACTGCTGACGCATTATCGCTCGACATCGGTTTTGTGCCTGACGCCGACCGAAAGGCTGTATCCGACGCCATTGTCCGCAATATAAACGAAAAATACAACAACTTTCTCCATACGGGTATTTTTGGGCTGGGACGAATCGGACAGGCGCTTTCAAGGTACGGTAACAGTGAAACAGCCTGGAAAGTATTTACCAAAAAAGGTGAAAACAGTTTCGAGTGGATGTGGAGCAGCGCCGACGCCACCACGTGTTGGGAAATCCTTCCTGTAAATGCAAAAAGTAAATCTGCCGGTGAGAGGAGTTCGCTCAACCACCCGATGCAAGCAGTATACGACGCATGGTTTTTCGAGGATATTGCCGGCATTCGCCCTGATATTTCAGGCGCCGGCTTTAAAGTTACCCGCTTCGAACCTACGTTGACCGGACAACTCGAATGGGCAAAAGCCTCCATTGAAACGCCTTACGGAAAAACCGTGAGTGACTGGTCGAAAACCGACGGACGGCTGACATGGAAAATAGTCATACCGCCCAACACGTCGGGGCTGGTGGCGCTACCGACAGGGAAAAAGATAACCGTCAATGACGTTAGCCACCCGGATACAGACCGGTTTCCGGTCGTCGAAGACAAGGGGCACACAGCCCTGCACCGTTTTTCATCTGGAACTTACCATATATGTATTTCATTCCCTGATTATTAAGCTCTCATAAGGACCAAGATGTATTTTATGATTGTATACGGACGATACTTCTCCGGTTTGCGGATTCCAAACCGTCAGTGACCGGCCATTCGCTTCGACGGTCAACGCTTTGGGCTGTGAATTGTCATTTGTTATCAGATAAACATTTTCGCCGTCAACCACTTTGTGGCTGCACAGCACATTTTCTTTCGGTGAAATGTCAAGCGTTTTTTTAATCATGCTGTTGAGTAAAATGTCAAGGCTATCCAGATTGAAAGTCTTCTCAAAAAAGATGTTTTTTTCAGGGATGTCCGACACAAGTTTTCGGATTTCTGCAGAAGGGAAATCGGCAAGCGAATTGACAGGCAACGATTCGATTGCAATCACACACCCTCCCCTCCTGCAAAATTCCACTATTTTTTCCATCGCTTTCAATGGAATTGTTTCCGCGCCCGGCAGGATTAACACATCCCTGTTTATAAGGGCATTTTCAGCAATCCCTTCTGCATCAATATATGAAAACTCCCAGTGATTATCATACAATGCAAAACTCAGGTCGTCGAACAAATGATTCAGGTGTTGAGCAGCATCATCCCCACCCTGCACATCATCCCAACTCTTCAGATAGAACGGGACAGGACGGTATTTCGACCACATGGTTTCGACTGGATAATACACGGCAATACGGGACGCCCTTGTACCGCCCGACATCATCATGCATATCCGGGCGATATATTCATTAAATTCCTTTTTACCGGCCTGGTCTTCGTGCTGGAGTTGCAGATAGTTATTGAATTTGTCAATCCCTGCTACTAATTGCCTGTTGATGGTACCTTTTACCTCGATCGTCGGTGCCTCCCTGCCGTTGTGGACAGCATGGTCGGCAACCGGACAAACTTCGGTCATGACCATCGAGTTGCCTTCCAGTTCGGCAGCCGACGATGCCAGCCTGCCTGAAAGCAGATAACGACGCGTCAAGTCGGGCATTCCTGTCAGCACATCGATACCCGGAATATCCATTTCACGAAAACAGGCCATGATATTCCCATACAGCGGAACATGCGCCATCAACGATTCCTCAAGCAACAGGTGACCTCCCGATTTGAAACCATGCTGATGACAAAATTCTTTTACCGGCTTGAAATAATGGTTGGCCATAAAGTCGGCAATGATGCTAAAGTATTGTGTTCTTGCCTTTTTACCCTGACTACCTTCATCAAGCATCATCAGAATAAGTTGGTCTTCCAGTTTGTATCCATACCTTTTTCGAAACTCTTCAGACACATTGTTTTTCCATGGATACACCCCATAACCAAGGTTATGGTAGGGCATGGCCATCGCTGAAGGCTCGTCGGTGAAAGTGGCAAAAAACAGATTGCCAAGTTTTTCGCCCAGAAAGTCTGCATATTGCCGGTGTGTCAGGTCAATAAACTGTCCGGTTACCTCCGGCATCAGTAAACTGGTGTACCTGGGAACATGCCCGTGACGATCGGTTCCCGCCTGAAACCCTTCATACAACGTGCCTGTTGATACCATTGCAATTTTCCACGTACCATCGGGTATTTTCCACTCAAGCATACCGTTTTTTATCTGCTGAAGCAAGTCCCGACCTTTGTCATACTGAAGCTGGTTTTTGTCGACGGGAAAGGCTTTTACAATCGTTACTGTTCCGGGCAGCAAATTCATTCTTAACAGCGAACCGCCCGTCACGACTGTGTCTTTAAATAACAAGCCTTCCGATTCCCAGTCAGGATGATCAGCCAGTATATATCCACCAGCCATCCCCGAAGGATACAAAAATTCGTCATAAAGCCAAACTTCCATTTTACGCTCCTTTGCCAGTCGGACAAACTGGAAGAAGGATGACAGCTGAAAGTCATTTTTAAGATAGTCGTCCGTCCAGTTTACATTGGTTGCCAAACCCCCATATCCGGATAATAAATAATTATCCAGCAACGCATTTTGCTTGTCTTCCTCTAACGGGAAACCATGCACGTTGGGGTTCATGCGATACCTGAGCGGCGGATTTTTAAAATTTTGTATTTTCGTATTTTCTGTTTGCGCGAAAATCACACTGCTAAATACACACAAACAGTTGATTAATAATGTTTTCATGTCATTACCTAACAGTTAGCCACTGCCCGGAAAGCGCCGGGTCGATATTCAGGGCGAGCTTGCCATCCACAACTTCCGACTTTACGGATTGCTTTCCTGACATTACCGTCGGCTTTTTCGATTTTAGCGGAAGCGGGAGCGTCACACGACCTTCGCCCGTTATTTGTACCTTGTAGACCGACGACCCTTCGGTTTCGGGTATGAAAACAATTTGCTGCAGTGGTTTGTCTGCAAACTGATACACAGTTCCGTCAAGTGTAACCGCATGGCAGTCGTTTCCAATAAATGCAATCAGCCTGTTTTGGGTGTCGGTGCGGAACGCTAGCCACAGCCTTCCCTGATAGGTTATTTCGTGGCCGTTGACCTTCATGCCCTTCAGGTCTATCCTGTCCGACGGCAACGGATTCCGGGCCAGTGCTGCAGCATCGCGTCCGGCGTCGCGCGAAAAACCGTTTTCCCAGTTCTCGCGATGCGTCCGGTAATGACAAACGAGCATGGTTGCCGTATTGGGGAACGCAGTGGCAAAATAATCGGTCGTACGCGAAATATAGGAAGGATTGTCGTTCACGCCTGCAAACCGGCCCGTAGCGGGATAGGCGCCGACTAAGTTGAGTATCTCGAACATCGTGCGCATTTCGTAACCGAGACTTTGCGACTGGTCGTCGCGCGGACGGAAGCCCATGTAATAGCAAGCGCCCTTGCCTTTGCGGTTCATAGCGCCAACGGTTTGTCCGTCGCAGACCGCAATATCCCTGCCACCGGATGTTACAGCCGGATAAATCCGGTCTACCAGAAAATCGGTCAGCACCGTCTGGGTTGGAACAGCCGCAAATTCGTTGATAAATGTTATCTTTTTACCTGCGGCTATCTCGCCCATGAAGCGGTCGTGTGCATATTCCACGCCAAACATCCGGCGCCATTGCGCGGTGCAGTCCCTGCCTGCGGCATCCAGTAGCGGGGGGGCGCTGAACCAGACGACTTTGCCTCCGCCTTCCACGAAGCGTTCCATCAGGTCGAGCAATCCTTTTTCGGGCAACGGTTCGAACACAGCCACCAGCGTGCTGTAGGTCTTATCCTTGACTTTTATTTTGCCGTCGGGCGTCAGTTCGCCTATTTTCATCAGCATTTCGGCGGTCAGGTAATTGGCGTAACCGTACTGGCTCATCCAGCTGCCGAAGCGTTCTTCGGCAGCTACCAGATTCATTGGATAAAGAATCAATACTTCCACGTCGCGGTGGACACCTCCGGTGATGGATGCTATTGGCATGGGAGGCGACGCGCCGAAAGCATGGTTGATGGCCATCCGCCGTTCATGTACTTCGGCAGGCATCCCCCAGGCGGCAGCGTAGGCGCTCGGATATTTGTTGATCACGCCAAGCGAAGCAGCCATGGCAGCACCGTAATAGTCGCGGTCGTTCCATCCGCACTCGGCAAAATCATTGCCGGTCGGCTGCAGGTATTCGCCCCATTTGAAATAGTCGTAACAGGCAGAAGCCGCCTGATGTACGGTGTTACTCCACACAAAGTTAGACGTATATTCATACAGGTAGGCATTGTTATTTAACTTTTCGGTCATCCACAGGTCGACCGTCGGACTTTCCGCCCATGAAGCATGGGCATGCGTGCTCAACTCGCGTTTATACAGGCTTTCAGCATAATCCTTTGCGTCTTTGAACAGGTCGACCACGCCATTGTTGAGCAGTTTGTAATACCGGTCGCGCAAGAGCATGGTTTGAAAAATATCCTCCGGTTTTGACCCCGTCACATACTGCACATTCACAATCGACGAAGCATCCGGCTCGAAATTGGGAGCGCCATACGCAAAATAAAGCATGTATTTATCGTCGAGCGGCTGATTGAATTTCTTAAAATACACATCCGACATGCTTTTGGTGAGGTAACGCGCAGCAAGCTGTCCGTTCTCGTGGTGGCTGAAATAAGCCCAGTCCTGCTGGATGTGCATCTCGTCCGAATACAGCGAAGTGAGGTTGACGCCCTTTTCAAAATACTTTTTCATCAGGTTTTTCAGGAATACGGGTGTATTGTCGTTGAAATAATCCATTTCCTGCGTTTCGTATTCGAGAATCACCATCACGCGGTCATAGCCCGGCAGTTCGGGTGTATCGCCGTACACCCGAATGTTGCGCATCTCAAAGTCGAAATGTACCGTATCGCCCACTTCATATTTCACGTTTTTCAGTTCAATGATGTCTGCGGGGTCAACAACACGGAACGGATTACGCGATCCGTAAGCCTTAAATGTATTCACGGGATCAAAATCGCCGTACTTGCTGCTATCCGCGCCGCTTTCCCTGAAAGCGTATGCTTTAACGCCGGTCAGCAGCACAGGCGATTTACCCTTGTTATTTGTCCAGAACAGCTGATGCCAGACTGGGACGCTGAACTTGCCTGTTTTGCCGTCGCGAAAGCCAACCTTGTATGCCAGCCAGCGTCCGCTGTTACCGGTCTGATTTTTGTAGGCAGGCCCCAGTTCCAAAGGACTGAGCAGGCTCAGGCAAAGTCCGAGGTTGTATTTTTTTGCAAAATCACTGACAATCTTGATTTTGTCGACATATTCGTCCATGTCGGGCGTCAATTTACGTTCGGAAACCGGTTCGTCGCGGTACTGTCTGAAAAACTCGTCGAAAGCAACTGTTAATTCTTTCGATCCGCGCCGTTTTCCCGATTCGCACACTTCGCGCAGGCTACTGATATTTTTCCTGTATCCCGTCGACATATCGATTTTTTTGTCAGGATCGGTGATGTCGCCCAACTGTTTGTCACTGGTGAGAATGATGCCTTGCGCATGGAGCAACGCAGGCGCCAGCATAAAGTACAGCAACATGCTGACCGTACTAATAAGAACTTGAATTTTTTTCATATTGGGTTAATTTTAAAATTTTAAATTTATCTTATCCGGCACAAACCTTCGAAACTGAAATACTGTTCAGTAATTCCCAGTTCTTTCATCAACTCCCTTATTTCTATTGTTTTGAGGATATGGGTATCGAAACCGCCTCCAACATCGTTGTTGTAAACCCATGACGGTGTAGGCCAAAGACACGCCGAAAACCGGATGGCACGATAGAACTCCCTGCTGACGCCCTGCTGTCCGTGATGTGCCATCTGCACGTAATCGCAATCCAAATCTTTCCGGAAATCGCTGTTCAGCAAGCGATCGCCGGCTTCCTCTCCCAGATCGCCCAGAAAAAGGATGGATTTCTGTTCGTCCCAGACGCGGACGACCATACATGAATTGTTGTACGGGTTGACGGGTATGTCCTCGTTGGTAACTGCCAGTATCTTGAAATTTACCCCGTCGATAGCTATTTGAGAGCCGGGAGCGGTATAGTTTATCACTGAAATGCCCGATGCCTCCAACGCATCGTAAAAAGCGTTGGCCGACGCGGCGCTTCCGGGTTCCGTGTTACGGAACGCCGGCGTGAATGCCGACTGATAGACCTTATGAATGACAATATCCCTTGGGTCATTGAGTATTTCGAATAGCGCACCGATATGGTCGGCATGCGGATGCGAGACAAACCAGGCTTCCACTTCGTTGCCCAGTGCGGCAATAAACCCCCGCAGATAAGGCGTTTCTTCTTTTACCCCGCCATCCATCACCACTACTTTCCCATTTTGGGTAAGGAGGATATATGAATTGCCGATGGTGTTGATCTGCGAAGGCAACTGCCACAGCGTAAAGGTATTTGGTTCAGACCGTCCGTCGGGACAACTTTCGGACGATTTTTCCGAAAAAATATAATTGAACCGTCCGCCGGGTGCGGCATCGCCGTTGACGTACCAGTCCATCGGGTCTTCGACCTGCATGTTGTCAGTCCATTTGAACTCGAAGTTGAGTGTTCCGGGGTCTATGTTCAGGGCTGATACCGGCACGGTGATCATCATTTTATTTTTGCTGACGTTATATTTGCAGCCCTTTTGGTTTACACTTTCCCAATGGCCGTCGACGTAACGTTGAAGCGTGGCGCCACCAATGATCCGGTAATCGTAACCGTTCCAGCCAGTCTGGAAATTTCTGTCCGTATCCATGTACAGTCGCATCCAGTTGTCGCCGGTGTTGGGGGTGATGTCGTCGACTGTCTCGGCATAAAAGTATAGCTTGTCTTTATGATGCGCTACTTTCATGATATGAAAATCGTTGCGACCGGTTGTATTGGTGTAGGTGACAAGCGGTTCGGTCTGCGCGCCCGGATGGTTGCGGTGTGCCGCATCGCCGGTGTAGTCAACATATACGGCATCCACTGCCGCCCAGTCGTTTATATTCCTGACAGGTTTCTGCAGCGGACTTACAGCCGACATTTTCCCTATTCCCTTGTAACGCCTGACATTGTTTACCAATTGCATGTAATAGTGGTCGTTGAGGCCGGCCGTGAGGCTCGGCTCCAGGTCGCGGCTAAATTCGGGACTTGCCGAATCGCAGAAAAACGAGCGCTGGGGATTATTGTCCTGTGTCTTCCAGCGTCCGGCTATCCATTCGTTCCATCCGGTAATAAAGATAAACGGCACATCTTCCCTGAGTGCTACTTCCCACTGTTCCTGTATGTTATACCCAAAAACGATATCGGTTTCGGGGTTGCCTGGCGAATTGTTGCGGTAGCTGCGCCCCCAGTTGCCCTTAAAACCGTAAAAAGCAGAGCCGCCCATACCCGGGAAAGGGCTGGGATGCTGTGCTACCGACACATTGATGATCTCCCTTTCTCCGCGGTGGTTGAAATATACTTCGGGATCGCGGGTGAAGCTAATCCATGGCCAGCCATCGACGCGCTTGGGCTCGTTCGGCCACTGCGCTTCCCTGATGGTGAAGAAATCGAGGCAGCGCCGGTCGTTCACGTCTTTCGAAGCGCCGATGATCAGCGGTTTCCCGTCTAAATAAAACCAGCAATCGGGATGACGGTAAGGCGCACCTTCCCTATAGAACTGTTCGTATATTTCCTGAATGGTCTCCCCTGAACGGGTATTGGTATAATATACAATCCGGGGTGGCGTTTTACCCTGAGCCCGCACCGCGTCCATCGCTTTCATCAGCGCTTCCGACTGGACAGGATACGTGATGCGATTGGTGGCGTCAATGACTAAAAAATCGACGTCGGCGTCAGTAAGCAACTGGATATTTCGCAGATGCACCCAGTAATCGTCGCCTGCATAATAGCCGTATACCGACTCTCCCCAGAAATAATACGAGCCCAAACCGCCGCCCCAGTTGGGGTTGTTGAAATCGTCGCCCACTTCGGGATGAGTAGCGAAAATTTTGGTTAAGTCCCAATATTTGGGCGACGTGGGCGAACCTTTGTCGCCTTGCCACAGGAAATAGAACATGGCGACATGACGACCGGTTTTACGGTCGCCGACAGCATCATTTTGCACCAATGTGCGACCCAATCCATCAGTACCGGCTAACACCTGTGCGTGGACGGACGACGTGTTTACCATCATTAGGATGGTAATGACACTTGAAAGCATGGTTTTTTTCATAAGCGTATCAATATTTTTTCTTCCAACTATAAATCAGCACATCTCCCGGTTCGACAGCCATACGGTTTTGGTATCTGTTTGCCGGCACACTTCGTCCGTCTTTCAAAATGCGTTGAAGTCCCGGACTCCCTTCAACGGTTACCGCCATCGCATTTTTAAAATCGCGGTTGACAATCACCAAAAACGAAAAATCGCCTTTTGTCAATACCGACACGATGGCTTCGCCTTCCACCTCCAAGGATTTGATGGGTTCGGGAAGTTTGCCGATTCGGTCGGTTCCTTTTGGGATTTCAAGCCCCGCGTGGCGTGTAGACACCACTGTAGCGTCCAGGAATACATGCGATAAGGCTTTGATTTCCTGGTTCATCTGTTTGATCATATCGAATACTTCCGTTCGTTGCCGTGTGTCGTAATCGATGGGTGCATGATGAAAATCCCATTCACCGGGCTGGGGCGTCCAATAGGTAAAATACTGGATGCCCTGTGCGCCGTAAGCCAGGTTACTGTATACCTGCAGCCTGATTTCGGCCATGGTGGGAACAGGGTATATTTCGAGTGCAACTGTAAGTGCAAAAGCCCAGAAAGGCTTTCCTGCTTTCCGTGCTTCGTCGGCAATGATTTCAAGATTTTCGTACCATTCTTCGCGCATGGAGCGTGCCCCTGTGGCGTCGACCATTATCGGATAATGGTCGAACGAGATAAATGGCAGGGGAACTTCCCTGATAAACTGTTGCACATGCTCCCTGTAGGTTGCATTTCCAAGCTGCTCCGCAGTGGCGTAATTGGGGAACAGGTTTACATAACAGAAATGCTGGCTGTCGACTGACTGTATTCTTCGCGCCCATGCCCCCAGTTCGGCGAAATCGCTGCTCGCAGGCTCGTCGCGTAACGAATAGCCCGCAATGGCTGGATAGTCACGGAAGCGGGTGGCGGTCTGTTCAGGCTCTGTTTTCAGTTCGGGGCACGCGACTAACATTTTGATTCCCGCTACGTGCGCGGCATTCATCGCCACCGCCATTTCATCGACATTCGAAAAGCTGGTAAAATTGTGCGTTATCCCCGATTCTTTCAGTTCGAGGTACCTGTCGATCGTGCTCTCCTGCACGCCATACCATGCCATTATGGGAATTTCTTCCTGTTTTGTATTTGTCGGCAACCACGTACAGACGTTGGTGCCCCCCCATGCGTCCACCGAAGCATAATCGACCATGCGGATATCGCCGGCTGCTGCGGGTACGATAAACTCCATACGCGTACTTGGCAGTGTGGGTTTGGTTTGGGTGACTTCAACAATATTATTTTTATCCGCCTTGATGCTAACAGGCTGATTATAATTGGCATCGATTTTTTCGTCGCGTGCCAGCACGATCGGGCCCCATTTGACAGCCTGAAAATATTTTGCTTTCGGGTTGCTGCCGTGCGGCGCATCCATCACACGGCAAGTCATGTCAAAAGCGATTTCGATACGGTCGCCGTCTTTCCATTCGCGATGGAACGCAGCATATTGTCCGGGCGTGACAGGTTGCGTTTTGCCGTTGATTTTGACGGTTGTCTTTTCGCTCCAGCCCGGAATGCGCAGTCGCAAGGTAAACGTTTCCCTGCTTTTCGGATTCACGCGGACGACGGCGTTGCCCGATAGCGGATAGTCGGTTTCGATGGTCAGTTGCAGCGGTTTTTGAGCAGGCGTGTTCATGTTTATGATCCCTGCATTGTACAGGTTCACGACCGGCCCGTCAGCAGAACTCATTACAGCGATATAGGGGATATAAGCCAGCCCCATCGGCCCGTTCAGGTTGCAGCAGGTGACTTTCATTTCATCAAAATCCCAGCCCCAGCCTTCATTGGTTACTTTCGGCCCGTTGAACAGGTTTACGTAACTGAATCCGTCGCCGCCGGGTTTCATGGCGCCAAGCAATCCGTTGTAGATGTATTTTTCGATTTCGTCCACAACGGCTGATTCGCCTGTGAGACGCAATAGCTGACTGCAAAATTTCATCCAGGTGACGCCCGTACACGTTTCCATCATGCGTGTGATGTCGGGGTTGGACTGTTCGAGCGCGGTATTGTTCCACGCCTCTCCATACACGTTCGGATGATAGGGCCGGTCGCCTCCGCCGTTGCCGATGATGGTGATTTCCAGGTCGCGGACTTTGCTGTAATAATTGAGTACCGTCTGTTTCCATTTGGGATCGCCCGTTGCGCGGTAATATTCCACAAGACCTTCGAACAGCGATGTCATCTCGTAGGCTTTCGGGTAATTGCCTGCCATCAGGTACGGGTCTACATGGTTGTAGGCCTGTTCAAGGACATTGAAATATTTTGTGCCGCCCGATTCGACAATGTAGGTTGCAAAATCAAGATAACGCTGATGTCCTGTCCATTTGTACAGGCGCATGAACGGTTCGAGCAACGTGCCTGATTCGATGTGGCAGGGTTCAAATCCCACGTTGACGGCGCTCCATCCCAGGTCGGTGATTTCCGTTTTGGGCGCTTTGCCAATCTGGGAAATGATACAGTCGGCCTGCCTGACAAGCGATTCCAAAACGGCAGGGTCGCGATTGACCCATTCGTAGTATTCTTCCAAGCCGAGCATCACATATTTGCGTTCCCAGAGGTCGCCGCTTGGCCCGTCGGGCTGCTGTCGGGGCGGCACACAACTGATGCTTCCGTTCGCGCGCTGCGTCGACAACAGGTCTTTCACGGTAGCATCCATGATCCGTTTCAGTTCAGGGTCTTGCGTATAGCGATAGAACATACATCCCGAACGCACAGCCTTGCCCCACATTTCGCCCAATGCGAACTGCGGTCGCCCGTTCCGGAAAAAATCAACAAATTTGGAATAGGGCAGTACCCCTTTGTTCCAGTGCGCGATCGAATTTTGGATGTCATCTTCCAGGTATCCCGATAATTGAATGGCATTGGGAGGAAGTGGCGTCAACCGGTCACCAGACTGTGCAATTACAGTTGGCGAACACAGCATGAACCAAAAAAGAATGAATGTGGTATGCGTTTTCATTTTGGAGCAAAGATAATAATAATTGTAACTATTTGAATATAACATAATTAAACAATAAAAAAATTAGCGAGTAACAACTATGTACACAAAATGCCTTTTTTGCCATTTTGTCAGTAGTAGACTTTCATCGGCAAAGATATGAATTTTTTCATTCTTCCACAAAACGTACAGGCACAAAAAAGCCGTACGCTTTTTTTTCAGCTTTTGCTTGCCTTTTCAAAACAAACGCTTATCTTTGCGTCCAAATATTTTGAGTTATGGAAACAACACCAGGAATAAAGTATACCAAAGACGCGAGCGGCAAAAACCGCTATATCCGTGTTGATTTGGATATGTACGGTAACAACCAGGCATTAGAGGACTTTTTAGATTTTCTTGATATACAGTCTTGTAAAAATGAGCCTATGCGTCCATTACGTGATATTATCAGGGAACAAAATCAAAAGCGAGGAATAAATGTATAGCGTAATAGTCAGCAAAAAGGCAGAAAAAACTTTGGACAATTAAGGACGACATATTAACCGTTGAGGTTATTAAGACTTTTCTTTTATTTTTCAATAATGAATACGGACTTGCAAGCACCGACCGTAAAACCGATCGATGTTTTTCCGTCCCGCTTCTTTGCGGAAAGCTTACCGCCTGTTTTACCGGTATGCGGGTCCCATACTTCCAAATTGTATGCGCCGTCTAATTCAACCTGTACATTTTTTTGAATTGCTTCCGGATTGGCAAAAAACCACAGGTTTTTTGCGTGTAGTTGTTTGTGGACATTTCGCAGGTTTGTTGCGGATGTGAAACGTAAGCTTTGTTTTCCGGCCTGTTGTTCGAGTGCGGTTTTTAGTTGTTGCGGTATCGGTTGTTTTACAAAAATCGCCTTTTTACCGTCTATCATTTCTTTGACGATTGCGGCAACTTTGCTGTCGTCGGCGGTAAAGGTCGCTTTGGCAGGCAGACACGACGTAAAGATGACGGCGCCGCCGGCTGCCGCAAAATCGCGTATTTTTTCGAGATTGCTCAGCGAGATGGTTCGACATGCAGGCACAATCAATGTTGTAAAGTCGTTATAATGTATTTTATTATTGAGTGTCAGCCTGTTGCCTTCGATGTGGCACTGCTCGTCCAACACTTCCGGATGCAGGAACATAAAGTCGCATCCCAGACTGTCGAAAAGCGTTGTGCCGACTTCCACATAGTCCATTCCCTCAATCTCCACGCCGCCGCGATAGTATCCCAGCGGGCCGTCCATGTAATGTTCGCTTTGCATGGCGTGGATAGGATACAGTACGGCTACGTCGCCCACCCAGCGGGCGTCGTTTTGCATCAGTGTGTTCAGGCGCGACAGGTAATCGGTAAAGTGGCGCAGACTGTCGACATAAATCGGATTACGCAGCGAGAGTTCGGGCTTGAAAACGACCTTTTCCGTATTGTACCATACAGCATGCGGGATCAGTATATTGATACCTTTGGCATATTGTTCCATGGCAATACCGAAAATCTCGTCCCACCCGATATTGCCCATGGCACCATACGTTTCGGACATAACCAACGAGCGATCGCGGTTGTGTGCCGCCGAGCTGACTACCTTGTAAAACCATTCCGCAGGCCGGTTGCCGCCAATCTTGTCGATACCGGGAACATCCTGATATTTGAAGCATTTCATCAAATCGCCGGAAGTACCCACCGGGTTGACCACCTCCTCGTTGTCCTGATGACCTGTGGCCCTTATGCCATGCCGGATGCTCCAGTCGCTCACCAATTTAGGATATCCTTCGGCATACAGGTCGGTGCGGAAGCCGAACAAATAATTGCGTGCCTGCGCCGTTTCCGGGCCAATGTCGTACCACAGGGCGGGATAATACAGCGCCGGGCTAAAACCGTGTTTTGCTTCGAACTTTGTATTAAATTCGGGCGTCCAAGCACGTCCCTGTGCGTAATAGAGCGTAGGTTCGTCGAAGAAAGTACCAGCTACCGTTGCGCCGAAATATTCGCCAAAGCGTTTGAAATATTCGTCGTGCGTCATACTGATATAACACTCGACCGCTTCGGGGCTCATATAGTCCATCATGGTCAGACCGGCGTCCACGCAAACAAACAGCATAAGTTTCCAGTGTACGCTACCGGGCGTTTGCCATCGCAATTTCCCATCGGATATATTGCCGATCAGGTCGATACGTTCAAAAGTGAGGGTATCCATTGCCACGGCAGCCATCATCTGTCCAGGGGGAAGCACTGTTTCGAAAACGGCGTCTGACCGGAGGCTGTGTTCGATCTTGTCGAGGCGTTTGTAGGTATGTTCCGGGTAGTTCTGTTTGAAACGACCTTTGCCGTCGCCATTGATGTCGCCCGCAGTACCGCTTGGAAAGCCGTATTCATCATATATCCACAGGGTCATCCCCTGCTTTTTGGCTTCTTCCATACACAGCCGGTACACGTCGAAATAGGCGTCGGTGAGATATTCGGGTTCAAAATTTTTACCGAAAGGCAGGATGCTAAGGCCTCCGTAGCCGGCCTCTTTGCAACCGGCTATCTGCCGGACAAGCTCGTCAGGTTCAACGCGCGAATCATTCCAGAACCACAACGGATTGGGACGGACGCTCAATGGCATGGTTAGGAAATCATGTTCGATAGCCTGCCATTCCTTCTTTCCGGGCGTACAGGAAAGCAGGGCAATAATCAGCATGGGGAATAATTTTTTCATAGTTTGGGTGATGAATGGTAAAGAAAAGTTTCTTTCACGGGGCAAAAGTACTAAAAATTTAATTTTATAGCAACATGAAACGGGACATGTCATTGGTAGGCGCGTAGCGCAGAAGCAATCCGGTAAATATATGGAAAAAAATGAAAGAAAATGGTTACCATAGTATAAAAAAGGCTATCTTTGTGATGCCATGCGCGAGAAACGCATGGAAAAATACGAAATACAAAGAAGTTTAATGCAATTAAAATCGTTATTAAAATGAATCGGAAAAATCTTGTTTCAGTTCTTTTGTTATGCTTTTCGTCGGGTATCTTTGCCCAAACCGTTCAAATCAATTATGGAAACGGGCTGCCTGCCACCGATGCGTTAGGTCGAAAAGTAGTCATGAACGACGAAGCCGGTGCGCCTAAAAAAGACAAGTACATCGCCATGTTCTACTGGATCTGGCACCAAGGCGACGACGACACGACCTATCCCCTAAAAAACATTTCCGAAATCCTTCGTCAGCACCCCGAAGCGTTGAAGGATTACAACCATCCGGCATGGGGGACGAAACGTCCGGGTTTCTTTTTCTGGGAACAGCCGTTGCTCGGATACTACAAAACAACCGATACCTGGGTATTGCGCAAACATGCGGAGATGCTGGCCGATGCCGGCGTCGATGCCGTCTTCTTTGACTGTACAAATGGCAGCATCACCTGGATAGATTCTTATGAAGCCCTGTTTACGACCTGGGACCAGGCACAGAAGGACGGCGTGGAAGTGCCTAAAATTGCTTACATGCTTCCTTTTGGCGCACAGCCCCATTCGTTGGTTTCGCTCCGGCAACTCTATCGCGACGTGTATAAGCCCGGTCGGTACCAAAACCTGTGGTTCTACTGGAAGGGTAAACCCTGTATCATGGGGTATCCCGACAACCTCACCGATTCGAACGAAGACCGCGAAATCGCTAACTTTTTCACCTTCCGACCCGGCCAGCCCGATTATGTGAACGGCCCTTCCTCCCGAAGGAACGACCAGTGGGGATGGTTGGAGAACTACCCGCAACACGGCTACATCAAAAGCCCTGACGGCAAATTCGAGCAGGTAACCGTTGGCATTGCCCAGAACGCGTCGCCCTCGACCAACGGCCATTGCAGCGCCTTTAATCTGCCCGGCTCTTTCGGTCGCGACTTCAGTCAGCGCAACGGCTTCGACCCGCGCGTCGACGGGTACCTGTACGGATGGAATTTTCAGGAACAGTGGGAGCGCGCTTTCGAGCTCGACCCCGAATTGGTGTTCGTTACCGGATGGAATGAATTTATTGCAGGTCAGTGGCTTCCCGAACACTCATGGACAGGCGACCCGTTTTCGTTTGTCGACCAGTTCGACTGGGCGCGCAGCCGCGACATCGAACCCAACAAGGGCTGGGGCGACAAAGGCGACGTTTACTATTACCAGCTGATCGATTACATTCGCAAGTTCAAGGGAACACCCGCGCTCGAAAAAGCATCGGCGCCCAAAACCGTCAAAATAGGCAAATCCGGCGAATGGAACGACGTGGCGCCCTATTACAGGCACTATAAAGGAAACACCTTTCACCGTGACCATCGCGGTCGGTACGACCAGTATTACATCAATACGACCGGTCGGAACGACATCGTTGGCGCCAAAGTAGCACGCGACGCCCATAACATCTACTTTTACGTTGAAACAGCCGAAAAACTCTCCCCGTCGACCGACCGGAACTGGATGCGGCTATTCATCGATACCGACCGCGACAAAGCAACAGGCTGGAACGGCTACGATTACATGGTGAATTTCGCCAATCCGCAAAAAAACAAAGCCTTCGTCGCCAAAAATTACGGCGGCTGGTGGGAATGGCATCAGGTTGCCGAGATCAAATGCGCCATCAATGGCAATACTTTTGAGATTGAAATCCCCCGCAGCGTTTTCGGCGCCGACGGGAAGCGCCTGCATATCGAATTTAAATGGTCGGACAACATGCAGGAGGAAGGCAACATCATGGACTTTTACGTCAATGGCGACGTCGCACCCGGCGGACGCTTTAACTTCGTCTTTCAGGAATAAGCATGTTAGAAAAGGACGCTTTTACTTTCGACTTTAAATGGAGCGATAATGCCGGCGAGCTGACCGACCCGATCGCATTTTGCCTCAACGGTGATACGGCCCCCAACAGACGGTTTAATTATCGCTTTATTTGGTCGGCAAACCCCTGACTAAGGAGGTGGTCGGCACGTTTACTTTTTGGCAAGATTGATTAAAAATGATTTCGTTCGATCGCAATATTCATTGGGAGACAGGCCTCCTTCGTGCATGTGTTGTACCCCGATTGTGTTACACAATGTACGGAACTGCTCTAATTTTTCAAGCGCTTCGGGCCGTACCTGAACGCTTCCGTTCGTATCCGCAAAAACCCGCGTTTCGCCCGTACCTTTGCGTTTGGCAATCTCAAACAGCGAAAAAGTCAAAGGGAGGCGGGCAGCCTGTACTCTTTCCAAAACGTCGGGCTTGGACAGCACGGCTTTTTCGGCTTCGTCGAAAAGCGCTTCATACTGTTCCATCAGCGCCGCCTGCAGAAATCCGCTTCCGGAATGGTCGGCCGGATTACCGTAGATAACAAGTTTCAATCCCGATTTTTCCAGTTCGTCATGTATCATATCAATGTATTTTGCGATGGATGGCGCGGCTTCCTCGTAGTATCCTTCCAGAAAATCCGTCATGACAGCCTGAATATCCGTATCGGGGTTCCAAAGCAATTTGGCGATCAGATAGGGTCGAAGTTCGCAAAACTCACCGCCTTTCGAGATGTTTCCCTGCTGGAAATGTGCGTTTACGCCATTGCGCGTAAAATACTGCATATTGGGCTGCAGCGTCCGCAAATTGGGATATGGCGTCATCAGGTTGGAAAACTGAATGATATAGTCCCACATCAATATGTTATGCGTCAGTTTTGACCAGTCTTCGAAATCGCTGCGAAACGATGCGCTTTTCTCATCGTTGGCAATAGGCAAATTGCGGTCGCACTCAATGGAACATAACATGATGTTTACATTGGGGGCTGGCTTGACGGCTTGCGGCGCCGAACGGCTATAGCGATAGGCCAGCGTGGAAATAATCCTGTCAGGGAAATGTTGCGCCACCTTATTGACGAATGTGATAATAGAACCGCTCGGCCCGCCCGATTCACTGTCGAGCGCTGCACAACCGGCACATGTACAGTTGTAAGGCAGGTCGTGATAGGTGTCGTTTTGACTGACAGACCAATACAGCGCATCCGGATTTTTTTCGATCCTATTACCCAAGTTTTCAATCACGACCCGCAGGACTTCCGGATTACTCAGGCACAGCTGCGACGACAAATGTCCGTCGGCCTGTATACCCACTCTTTTACCATCAATTAACGCAAAATAATCAGGGTGTTCCGCGAAGTATTCATGGGCAGGAACCAATGCTTGAAACGTGTGTACCCACATACCCCAGTCGGGATTCATGTGGTCCAGCTTATGCCAGTCGGCATAAAACGGGTCTGCGGCCACGTGGTAATAAGTGTTTCTGTAAACGTTTACAGGGATTTGCGTATCGCAAAGGCCGGCAGGAACGGTTACGCTTTTCAGCGCGGGATACTTAAAAACGTCAGGCGAATAGCACCTGTATCCCAAATACTGCTCAAAAAAGCTGTATACGCCGTACAGACAGCCTTTTTCGGTTCCACCCTGTATGAACAGTTTGTTTTTGCCGGTCTGGATGGAAAATCCGTCAGTCTGCAAGTTGCCGACCGGCGACGGGATAACCCGATCGGCATTGCCGATTACAATCTCGTTGCGCTGATTTTTTCTTTCGTCAGTCACGATGGGAAGTTCAACGGACGTGCCAAGCGCCAGCAAGCGTTGAAATTCATGAGCCGCTTTCTTTTCCGTTTCATTTGCATGCTGCGGTATGACAATGACAAAAGCGGATTTTCCACCTTTCGTCAATTCCAGTCCACTGTTGCATGAGGTCAATAACAGGATGACCAATAGTGCTGCTAATCTATACATATCTTTAAATTTTTAAAATTCAATGGTTACATACCATTAAAAACCTCAAAAAAAGGCAATACATTTCCATGTGGGTTGTGTTCCAATCCACTATTGCGGTCTTCAAAAATTGAAAACACAACATGTCTGAACGTCCCCAAAAATTCGTTTTCAAAAAACACTTCTTTAAACAATTCGGCTATATGATTTGGAGGATTTGCGAATGCCCCACATCCAAATGCGCCTAACACCAAACTGTCGTGTTTGTACTTTCCTGCGATTCTCAAAATCGTTCTTATCTTTTCCCTTGTAGGTTCAATTAGTTCATCAACTAAATAAAATAGATTATTTTTCTTTACCAACGCCGGGTGGTTCAATGCGGCAACTGTAACAAACGACATCTTAAAAGGATTGTTTAGCAAACAATATCCATTCTTTTCCGAACCTCTAAATACGGTCGCATTTCCCGTGTAAATACCTCCAGTAGCTCTATCAAGGGGGTAGCTGAATTCGCTTTTCTTAATTCCATATTCATTCGCATACGGCGCAAATTGATACAAAGACATAAATAAATTCGTTCTTCTAAACAAATTTTCCTCTTGTGCTCCTGAACCATTTATTACGCCACCACCGGGATTTCGGCTGCTTGCCAAATTCAACACACAAGGATTTAAACCGGAACTTTGTAGTATTTCAGCTGTTTCCAAACAATCAGCATTTATTACAGAAAACTTCGTGTCGTATCTGATGGCTTGTGAAATTTTTCGTGGTTTAGTAAAATATTCAGAGGCGATGCAATTATTGTCAATGGAAATATATTGGTGTCCAACTTTAAATCCGTTCATTTGAACGTACTTGACAGTTCCTTGAAATATTTCCTTTCGCTCTTCTCGAAATCCTTTTTTGTTTTGAGAGGCGATTTGAAATTTTTTAAGCCATTGAATATGGTCAAACGATTTTGATGTTTCGATTACCGTTGTCATGTTTTTTTGAAATATTATAAAACTTCAAACTCGGTGAAAACTTGAACCGACAGTTCATCGCCCGGCTCCAATTTTTCCTTACAGCCGCCGCAGGCTTCTATTTCCAAAAAACCGGACGGGTCGCAATAAACACTCAGACTGACGCCTTTATCCGACGGCAACTCGCCCGGAGGCGCATCTGCAATATCGACCGGATACTGGCCGTCAGGCAATTCTCCGATATATCTTTTGACCCTGTAAGCCCCTTTGTTCACATACTCCACCCACTCCATGTTTTTACTTAATGCCAGTTGAAACCTTTCCGTCGTTTTCGTTCTGACGGCATACAGGTCAGCTTGTCTGCCCCGCTGGTGATCACTCGGTCCGTACATGTCCCAGACGTCTTCGTCCGTCGGAGGGACAGGCATGTAGACCATGCCGGTATCCGGCGAATCAAACTGACACAACGACCAGGGCGCCAACGAAAATTCAGGCTTATGCAACGTTCTCTTACCTATGTAACGTATCATCTCCTTTACTTCCTGAAACAGCGTGCCTGCCCCTTTTTTCAGGCGAATATGTCTTTCGAACTCACATGGCACGCCAAGTTGCGCATTGTTGATTAAATCGATTTCCGCCCTTACGACACAGCCATCGTCGGAAGCCGAAACAACTTCCCATACAGCTCCGGTTATGGCAGGCGGGACGCGCCAAACGCCGGAAGCATATTCATACCCTACGCACGTACCTTCGGGCGCCGGCCAAAGCGCATCGCCGCCAGGATTTTGAAATTGCTTTTTGTTTGACCGTGCCAGAATGGCCGGAGGGTTCACCTTGCTGATAACCTCGCCATCGACCACCGTAAACAACCTGCCCTCCAAATCAAGCGCCACAATTACACCCTGCTCGATTGTCCCCACAGTATGGGTACGTCGCACCGCCTGTTCAAACAGGCCTATTAACTCCTGACCTTTCATAAAACTAATTTTTTATTTAATTGACATTCATCATTATCAATCGATTCTCTCATTTTTCAACGCATCGGCCAAATGCCCCCCATGACAATTGGCTAACCTTGAGATCGCGACGATGGCTCAAAGGTACGACAATTTTATTGTTTTCTGCAAAAAATTCCTGTTTTTTATTTTGTATTGTTCTCTACTTGCATTACCTTTGCCTTTTTAAAAATATTAATTCTGACTGAAAAATGAAAACTCAAAACATCATTTCTATCCTGCTGCTATCAATAGCTGGAAGTTTTGCGACCCTGGCGCAACCGGGCTATACACCTTCGGATGCGAACATCAAGGCACGGGAAACATTTCAGGACAACAAATTCGGCATCTTCATTCATTGGGGTATTTACAGCATGATGGCCGACGGTGAATGGATCATGCACAACCGGAATCTGAATCACGAAGAGTATGCGAAACAGGCTTCCGGGTTTTATCCTGCAAAATTCAATGCGCGCGACTGGGTCTCAGCCATCAAGGCTTCAGGCGCGAAATACATCACCATCACTTCGCGCCATCACGATGGATTTTCCATGTTTCATACCAGACAGTCCGACTTCAACATCGTTGATGCCACCCCTTTCAAGCGCGACATAATCAAGGAATTGGCCGATGAATGTCGGCAACAGGGCATACGCCTGCATTTCTACTACTCCCACCTTGACTGGACGCGCGACGACTACTACCCGTTGGGACGCACCGGAAACGGGACGGGACGCACTTCACATGGCGAATGGAACGATTATTGTAAGTTCATGAACAATCAACTGACGGAATTGCTTACCAATTACGGCCCAATCGGCGTTATCTGGTTTGACGGCATGTGGGATAAAAGCATTTACGACGACGGCATGACGGCCAAGACGTGGAACCTCAACGAGCAGTATGTCCTCATTCACAGACTGCAACCGGAATGTCTCATCGGAAACAACCACCACATCACCCCCTTTCCGGGCGAAGACATTCAAATTTTCGAACGCGACCTGCCGGGTGAAAACAGCGCCGGTTTTTCGGGACAGGACGTCAGCCGTCTTCCATTGGAGACATGCGAAACCATGAACGGGATGTGGGGGTTCAGAATGTCCGACCAGAACTACAAATCTGCAAATACCCTTATCCAGCTATTAGTGAAAGCAGCCGGTAAAAATGCAAACCTGTTGATGAATATTGGACCGCAGGCAAACGGTGAACTCCCTGCCGTTTCTGTTGAACGCCTGCATGCGATAGGCGAATGGATGAAGATATACGGTGAAACGATTTACGGCACGCGCGGTGGCGTCGTTGAAACTCGCGACTGGGGCGTTACCACGCAAAAAGGTAAAACCCTTTACGTACATATATTAAATTTAAAGGACAAAGGCCTGTTTCTCCCCTATCATGGCAACAAACTGAAAAACGCCGTTCTGTTCCATAGCCGTGAAACGGTAAAATTCACGCAGGATAATGACGGTATCTTTCTCAAACTCAAGGAAGAGCCTTTCGGCCCCGATTATGTGATCGAGCTTACGTTTGCCGATGTTTTGTAATAAAGTTTAGAAATAATATTTTAAAAATAAAAGAAAATGAAGAGGATTTTTTCAATTATCAAAATTATGACGCTGGTAACTGTCATGATGTTATCAGCAGGCAGTCTGAACGCTAAAAAGCCTGTTAAAGTAATGATCCTTACGGGACAAAACAATCACGACTGGGGGAAAAGCAGTGTGATATTGAAAAGTTACTTAGACAACAGTAACTTGTTTGATGCCGAATTAGTCGTATCTCCGCCTGAAAAAAGCGATATGTCATCATTTAATCCCGATTTTTCGGCGTTCGACGTGATCGTCCTTGACTATTTCGGCGCTGAATGGCCGGAAGCGACGAAGACGGCTTTTCTGAATTATGTAAAAAACGGTGGTGGTGTGGTCGTTTATCACGCTGCCGACAATGCGTTCAGTCAATGGGCGGAATATTCCGAGATTATTGGAATTGGCTGGGGCAGGAAGGAACCATACGTTTATTGGCAGGATGGAAAAATAATTACAGACAACAGTGAAGGGCCATCCGGTCATCACGGATCGCAAAATGCTTTTCCCATAACCATCCGCGAGAAAAAACACCCGATCACGAAAGGACTGCCTGAAAGGTGGATACATCCGCGTGACGAACTGTACGATCAAATGCGCGGCCCTGCCAAAAACATGACCGTTCTGGCAACTGCTTATGCGTCGAAAGAACATGGAGGAAGCGGTCGCGAAGAACCGGCATTGATGACCATCCGGTGGGGAAAAGGCCGAATATTCCACACCATACTCGGACACGTCTGGCCCGGCGATAAAGATTATCCGGGATTGTCGAGCCAAAGTTTTATCACCACGTTTCTGCGCGGAACCGAATGGGCTGCAACCGGTAAAGTCAGCCAGAAAAAGGATGCACTCACATTCAATTCACACTGATGAAAATAGGGCTTCCTTTGAGCCTCTTGTCGGATTCGAACCAACGACCCCGAGATTACAAATCACGTGCTCTGGCCAACTGAGCTAAAGAGGCAGGTGGGAAAGCTTGCTACATCGCACCGCTACAACCTGCGTACCTTTGCTGCGGTCAAGCCCTGGAGGATTCCGAGGGAGCTGGTCGTATAGGACTTTCCCATGTATAAATGGGTTTTTGCCATTTTTTCGGGCGCAAAGATAAAACTATTTTACGATAATCCCAAATAGTTTTCATGATTTTTTAATGAATAGGAATAATTTTCAGTTTTCAATTTTCAATTTTCAATTAATTCTCTATCTTTACGCCCTGAATATTTTATAATTATGAGAACAGGACTAATTCAACAGCATAATGTTGCAGATACGGCCAACAATATCAGGCGGTTGGAGGAAAGTATCCGTAAATGTGCCCGTCATGGGGCCGAACTTGTTGTGCTTCAAGAGTTACACAATGGCCTGTACTTTTGCCAAACCGAAAATACGGAATTATTCGACCTGGCGGAACCTATTCCAGGCCCCTCTACCGAACGTTTCGGCGCCCTGGCAAAGGAATGTGGCGTGGTGATTGTCGTCTCACTTTTCGAGAAACGCGCGGCGGGCATCTATCACAACACGGCTGTTGTGCTTGAGAATGACGGTTCCATCGCCGGAAAATACCGAAAAATGCATATTCCAGACGATCCGGCGTATTACGAAAAATTTTATTTTACACCGGGCGACCTTGGTTTCGAACCCGTACAAACAGCTGTCGGCAAGTTGGGCGTCCTGGTTTGCTGGGATCAGTGGTTCCCCGAAGCGGCACGCCTGATGACGCTGAAAGGCGCTGAACTGCTGATATATCCTACGGCTATCGGGTGGGACGGCAGCGACCACGACGACGAAAAACAGCGGCAACAGGGTGCTTGGCAAACCGTTCAGCGCGGACATGCCATCGCCAACGGGGTGCATGTGATAACCGTCAACCGCGTCGGACACGAGCCCGACCCGTCTGGCCAAACAAACGGTATCCAATTCTGGGGACACAGTTTTCTTTGCGGCCCGCAGGGCGAAATCATCTCGCAATTGCCTGACGACAAGGAACATATCGAAGTCGTCGACATCGACCTGAAGCGCAACGAACAAGTCCGTCGCTGGTGGCCCTTCCTGAGAGACCGCCGGATTGACGCATTTAACGAACTAACCAAGAGATTTTTAGACTGAAATGTTCGCTGCGCTTACGATAAATGTTCGCTGCGATTACGATAAATGTTCGCTGCGCTCACGATAAATGTTCGCTGCGCTCACGATAAATGTTCGCTGCGCTTACGATAAATGTTCGCTGTGCTTACGATAAATTTCGCTGTGCTCACGATAAATGTTCGCTGCGCTTACGATAAATGTTCGCTGTGCTCACGATAAATGTTCGCTGCGCTTACGATAAATGTTCGCTGTGCTTACGATAAATTTCGCTGCGCTCACGATAAATGTTCGCTGTGCTTACGATAAATTTCGCTGTGCTCACGATAGATGTTCGCTGCGCTCACGATAAATGTTCGCTGCGATTTCTGCTATTTTACAGTATTACATACGGCTGTTTTGCCAGCATCATATTGTAATACCTCGGATCGCCGCTTACCTCCTGCCCTATCCACGCAGGCAACTCAAATGTTTCTTCTTCCGTATCCAGTTCTATCTCGGCAATAATAAGACCCTCGTTTTCGGCGTGAAAAACATCCACTTCCCAGGTATGACCTCCGACCGGTACATAATGACGAACTTTATCTATCATACCCGGCAGGCAAAGTTTAATCAATTCCTTGGCATCTTCCATTGAAATTGACTGTTCAAATTCATAGCGGCTCCATCCACGTTCGTTTGATGCACTCTTAATCGTCAGAAAAGCTTCATCTTCACGGATACGAACGCGAACGGAGCGTTCTGCATCCGAGCATATATACCCTTGAATGATATGGCATTTCTTAAACGCTTCATCCACAAAAGCATTGTTTTTTACTAAGAATTTACGTTCTGTTTCCATCATTAATTCAACTAAAAAACTATTACAAGCGTAGCGCCGAAGCCATATTCGCGAAACGAAGCGTCCTGAAAACGACATTGGCGCTTGTAAACCGTTTTCAGTTCTTTTTCCATCGCTGCCCGCAAAACGCCTTCGCCCTTGCCATGGATGAAAACAATCTTTTGGCCTTTCTTCCCCAAATTGCCTTTCATCACTTCGTGGAACTTCGACAGCTGGCAATTGAGCATATCGGTATTCGTCATTCCCGACGTCGTCTCAACCAACTGATTGATATGCAGATCGACTTCAATCCTATTATCTGCAGGTTTGTTTTTGGGCATGTCCTGCTGTGGCTTGCGACGCTCGTCTTTCCCCCGGTCAAGCAGGGACGCCTGTATGTCGGATGACGAAACAAGCAGCTGCCTTTCAGGTATGTCATGCAAAACAAGCGGAACAATCAGCGCATCTTCGTCGAAAAAAGCATTTTTCACAAAACAGTGTAGCTTATAGAACTTCACTGTATCAAGCCGTAATTCGACCGATAAGGGATTTTTCAGGGAAAACGTCTTACCCTGCTTAAAGGCAATCAACTGTACGCAAACATGTTCAAGCGCGTTGATGTCGGATTTCTGAAATTCTTCGAGAAAGATTTTGGTATCCGGTTCGATCAATCCGTGAAAACGACTCGTCCAACTGTTGTTTTCACAACTCATGTAATTGATATACAGATAAAAATTGCTCTCGTTAATCAGATAAGCCTCGAATGGCGTTTGCATGAAGGCCTGCGGCTCGACAGGTAAAAAGGCCAGACTCAGATTCAGGCGTTCACCCTGTGGCGTTTCTATTAACGGCGCTTCGAACGGTTTTGACGCTTTTGCTTCTGCCTTTTCGACGGGCGATGCAACGGGCGATGCCGGCTTGTTTTGTGTGCCGACTTGCCCTGACATCTTCCTTTGCTGCCAGTCAAACCTGTCGACTGGCGGAACGTTCGTTACTATCACCACACATTCGGATATGAGCACAGGTATGTCGAAGCCGTTCTCATCTTCCACCATTACCTGGTCCTTACCACGCAAGGCCGTCACGATTCCGCCCCCTACGCTATTCAGGAAACGCACTTTATCCCCAATCTGCAACGTCTTTTTGCGCGACAGGGCAGCATCAAAAAAATCTTCTTTTCTCATTATTGTACATTTTGGAGCAAAGATAATACTTTTTTGGCGAAAAGTTGCCGGTATATATTTTTTTTCCCGAAACGCCCGTTATCTCAAAATAAATGATTTACTTTGCAGACAAAACGAGCAGATGTCGACCGTCCGTAAAACCAATATAAACGAGTACGATTATCCGTTACCTGACGAGCGGATAGCCAAGTTTCCGCTGCAAGCCCGCGACCAATCCAAGCTGCTACTCTACCGTGATGGCGAAGTAAGCGAAAGCATTTTTTATCGACTGCCGGAATTGCTGCCTGAAAAATCGTTGATCGTGTTCAACAATACACGCGTCATCCAAGCCCGGCTTCTCTTCACAAAAGATACCGGCGCGCAGATCGAAATATTTTGCCTCGAACCGGAAACGCCGGTCGACTACGTATTAAACTTTCAATCGCGGGGGCAATGCCGGTGGAACTGCTTAGTGGGCAACGCGAAACGATGGAAAAGTGGCACGCTAAAACGCACTTTTACAAGTAAAAATGGAAAAACGGTACTATCCGCAGAACACATTCAGACACGCGGCCAAACATATAACATCCAATTTCAATGGGACAATTCCGACTATACCTTCGCCGACATACTCGACACGGCGGGCGTGTTACCCATTCCCCCCTACCTGCATCGGGAAACCGAAAAATCCGATTTGCAAGCCTACCAGACCGTTTATTCCAAGATTAAAGGCTCGGTAGCTGCGCCCACTGCGGGATTGCATTTTACGCCGGAAGTGTTGAAAAACCTCGACGACAAAGGGTTTATGCGCGAAGAGCTGACGTTGCATGTCGGCGCAGGTACATTCAAACCGGTACAAACCGAAGCAATCGGCGATCATGACATGCACGCCGAATTTTTCGCCGTCAACCGTGCTGTCATTGCCTCCCTTATTGAAAATTCCGGTCGCATAACGGCAGTCGGCACGACATCCGTGCGAACGCTCGAAAGCCTCTATTACATAGGCGCTTCGCTTGCAGCCAATCCGAATGTTTCGCCTGACGAACTCGCCGTCAAACAGTGGACGCCCTACGAAAACAATCTGCCGAAGGTCACAACTGACGAAGCCTTGCTGCATGTTTTGAAATATCTTGACAGCAACCAGCTTGAAAAGTTAATCGCATCGACGCAAATCATGATTGCGCCCGGATATGATTTCCATGTCGTCAACAGCCTGATAACGAACTTTCACCAGCCTAAAAGCACGCTCCTTTTGTTGGTATCCGCGTTCGTCAAAGGCGACTGGAAAAAAATCTACGACTATGCACTCAACCATCATTTCCGCTTTTTAAGCTATGGCGACAGCTCATTGTTGTGTTAATATAATAAAAAAGCATTTTTGCCGTTTTTTACCGTATGCGAACGATTCATTACATATTATATATTGTATGCATGGGGATAACCGTATTCTCATGCAAGACCGTCAAGTTGAGCGACGCGGAAGAAAAACAGCAGATTGGCGAATACTATGATGCTGCCGGCATGTATCGCAAGTTGTATACGAAGGCCAAACCCGATCAACGCGACATGCGGGCCTACCTTTCGTACCGGATGGGTATCTGTTATCAAAAAATTAACGACGTCACGCGCGCTACGAGTTCGTATCTCGGCGCACTGCGTTATGACTATCCGGATAGCCTGCTCTTTCTGCGGATTGCCCAGACTTATCACCAGAGTGGCAAATACAACGAAGCCGTCAATTACTACCAAAAATTCCTCGAAGAGAGCCCGGACAATGTGATTGCTCGAAATGGCGTGCTTGGATGCGAACTTGCAGCAGCAATGAAAGCCAAGCCGACGCCCTATCAGGTAAAGAAAATGGAGATTTTCAATTCCCGTTTCAGTGAGTTCAGTCCGATGCTCACCGGCGATGATTACGACAAGTTATATTTCGCATCGTCGCGCGCAAAAAAAGTCAGCAAAGATTCGCTCAGTGCCATCACCGGGCAACTTACAAATAATCTCTTCCTTGCCGAAAAAGATGAAAAAGGGGTCTGGAAAAAACCGGTTGAACTCGAAGACGCCATCAACACGAAGTTCGACGAAGGAACCCCGTCGTTTACCGCCGACGGCAATACCATGTATTACACCTATTGCGAAAGCGACCCCTTCAACTCACGCATAGCGGAGATATACACCTCTTCGCGTAGCGGAGCTTCCTGGGGAACAGGCACCCGCATCAACCTCGTCAAAGATTCCATCACAAGCATCGGACATCCGTCCGTGACGCCCGACGGCAAATATTTGTATTTCGTCGCGGAAGCAAACGGCTACGGTGGCAAAGACATTTTCCGTGCGCGATTCGTTAGCGGGAACGATTTTGCAGGCATTGAAAATCTGGGGCCGCAGATAAATACGCCGGGCGATGAGATGTTCCCTTTTGCACGCGATTCGGTCACCCTCTACTTTGCATCGAACGGCCATCCCGGCATGGGCGGTCTTGATTTGTTCAAAGCGACGATGGACAGTCTGGGTGTCTGGCACGTGGAAAATATGGGAGCGCCCATCAACTCGCCGGGCGATGATTTCGGGATTACATTCGAAGGCAACAAGGAAAGGGGCTTCTTCGCATCCAACCGGAATGATGCACGGGGCTTCGACCATATCTATTCCTTCGAACGTCCGACCGTCACCATCTTTATTGAAGGATACGTGTCGGATGCAGAAGAAAACCCGATTGAAGGCTCCATCGTTCGCATCGTAGGGAAAGACGGACTGAACGAAAAAGTCATTGCCAAGCCCGACGGCTCCTACAAGGTTGAACTCGAACGCGATATCAGCTATGTGATGATGGCCGGCGCACCCGACTACCTGAACCAGCATTTCGAGCTGACGACCGACCCCGACGAACGCAATGAAACCTATTATGTGGATTTCTATCTTTCGCCCGTTTTCAAACCGACCGTGGTTGAAAACATCTTCTACGACTTCGACAAGGCAACACTTCGTCCGGAATCGAAAGAAGCGCTCGACGAAATCATCAAGGTGTTAGATGATAATCCGAATGTGACCATCGAGATGGGAGCACATACCGACCGTAAAGGGTCTGACAAGTATAACGAAGGACTTGCGCAACGCCGTGCGCAGTCGGTTGTCGACTACCTGATCGAAGCAGGCGTTCCACCCGACCGCCTGACAGCCAAAGGCTACGGGAAGACGGAACCCAAAACCGTCACCAAAAAAATGGCCGAAGAAAACGCTTTTCTGAAAGAAGACACCATCCTGACGGAGCCGTTTGTCTTGACGCTCTCGGCCGACCAGCAAGAGATAGCCGACCAGTACAACCGCCGTACGGAGTTTAAGGTGACCGGAACCACTTATAATCTTTACTGACCTGCGCCATTCATCATGGGAGATACACTCTATTTCAGTCCGCTGTCCTTTCCACTTTATGTGATGAACAAACCGGTTGGGCCACTTTGCAACATGGATTGCGAATACTGCTACTATCTCGAAAAAAGCGAACTGTATGCCGGAAGAAAAAGTCTTGTCATGTCGGATGAGTTGCTGGAACGGTTCATTGATGATTATATCAATTGCCAGACGTCGCCGTACGTTTTGTTCACGTGGCATGGCGGTGAAGCCCTGCTTCGCGGAATCGACTTTTACCGCAAAGCCATCCGTCTGCAACAACAGTATGGTCGCGGACGGGAGATTTCCAATTGCATACAGACAAACGGGCTATTATTGAACGATGAATGGTGTCGTTTCTTCAAGGATAATAATTTTTTAGTCGGCATTTCCATCGACGGCCCCGAACGATTCCATGACCGTTATCGCAGGGATAGCGGCGGTCGGGGTACTTTTCGAAGGGTAATGCGGGGGATAGAATTATTGCAACATCATGATGTCCAGTTCAATACGTTATCGGTCATCAACGACTACAACGTGAACTACCCGGTCGAGGTATACCGTTTCTTCAAAGAGATAAATAGCCGGTACATGCAGTTTACGCCGATAGTCGAACGTCTCGGTACGCGCAGTGACGGTCTCGAACTGCTAACAGCAGCAGACACCCCCGAAGATACGGGAATAGCATCATGGACGGTACCTCCTTTGGCTTACGGAAACTTTTACGTCCGCATGTTCAACGAATGGGTTCGACAGGATGTCGGCAAGTATTACGTGCAATTGTTTGACGCCACTTTGGCTTGCATGGTTGGCGAGCCGCCGGGCGTTTGTCTCTATGCCAAAACATGCGGACATGCACTTGCAATGGAACATAACGGCGATATTTTTGCCTGCGACCACTTCGTTTATCCGGAGTATTTTCGCGGAAATATCCTGCACGATTCACTTGTAGGCATCACGCTCTCGAACGAGCAGATTCGTTTCGGAAACGACAAGTACGACCGTCTGCCCCAGCAATGCCTGCATTGCAAATACCTACCCCTCTGCAACGGCGAATGTCCCAAAAACAGAATCGCAACTACCGCTGCCGGCGAATACGGACTAAACTATTTATGTCCCGGTCTTAAAAAATATTTTGAGCATGTAACCCCATATATGAAGTTTATGGCCAACGAGTTACAAAACCAGCGCCCGCCTGCCAACATCATGCAATCAGCGCTTGTAAAACAAAAAAAAGTATAAATGCTTGGAAAAAGAAAATAAAATGACTAACTTTGCAGCCGCAAATCGCGAGAAAAAAGTCTCCGTAGCTCAGTTGGTAGAGCAAATGACTCTTAATCATTGGGTCCAGGGTTCGACTCCCTGCGGGGATACTTTTGAAAAAAGTGGTTAAGAATATTTCTTAACCACTTTTTTGGTTTATGCAACGAATTTGCACACGACTCTTGGGATGTTGATGTTTGAGATTACAACACAAGAATGGAAGAGACACAAGATGACAATATTGTTATTCCAATTTTCCCCCAAGTTGGGGGAAAATTACAGATGCCTGATAAAGAGAATAATAATAGATAAATGTAAAGACTATATTAGTTGTTTACAAGACAATCTCTACTAAATCTCTTCTAAAATCTCTTCTAAATCTCTACTAAATCTCTTCTAAAATCTCTACTAAATCTACTACTAAAACTCTACTAATTTTCTCGAAAAACAGAAAATCGTATCATTCTAATTGTTAGTAATATACAAGCACTTTCCTTTTAAAATGCTTTTAAAATTCCTTTTAAAATGCTTTTAAATCGAATCTTTAACGAAAACCCATTGAGGTCTTTTATCTGACCCTGTATTTTCAATCATATTCATTGACTTTAATTAGATTAACAGATTTGTAATCTATAGACCTCCTGACTTGGCGTAAAGTTCATTTGATTTTGAATTTTATCTTCAATTCAGGATAGGTCTTATTGGTAGCATTGACCTCATCAATAATTTTGCCTAAAGCACGTTGGCTTCTAAGATTGGACGTCAGCTCACGAATCATGCCGCGCTGCTTCTTCACTTCGGGGATACGGTCTTACCCGATCAGCTTACCCAATTTGATTCGCCGGGATTGTGCAACTTGCCCTGTACAAGGGACTTAATCCGCCGCTGAAAAAAAAGACAGCGTGACGAGCAAACTGTCGAACGTATAGTAGCCCTAACGTTCGTCAT